>Ga0209723_1000058_pt1 | contig 212927 bp, 183 predicted proteins | sample BiotimSIPDNA_2_FD_185750 | JGI IMG/M metagenome (GOLD analysis project Ga0209723, IMG submission 185750) | Anaerobic biogas reactor microbial communites from Washington, USA - Biogas_R2 time_0 SIP DNA (SPAdes) (version 2) | ecosystem: Engineered > Bioreactor > Anaerobic > Unclassified | place...
CCAAATTAAAAAGCCACGCCTGACGGCGTGGTTTTTAATTTGGTGGAGGGAACCTCAGTAATGTACCGCAGGTACATTACGAAATCCGGCAGTATAAAAACATGCATCGCATGTTTTCATTCCGAGAGGACAAGGCACGCAGATCGCGCGTATCAGTTCTCTCTGACAAGCAGTTCGATCTTGAAACCGGATGTCATGATTTGATTTTCTCCTGTTCTTATCGGCTCTAGCTCACCGTCGATGATATAAGCCAAACCGATTTCATGATTCTCAAGCTCGACGAGCACTTTGTCGACTATACTCCAAGACGCACAGTTTTCATACATTGCATTTACTTTATTATCAATCATCGTCATTACTTCAGAAGAGGATAAGCGGTCGATCACATCTCCGATCGCTTTGGGGTCCGCACTGCTGAATGCGTTTCCCGCTTTTCCGGAAGTGTAATTATAAAAGCATACTATTTCACCCGATGAGCGAACGACTACAGAAAGAACATCGGAGGTCGCAACCCCGTTAATCATACGAGTGAATGAAAAGCCGTAAAGACGAGTGTATTCATTTATAGAAAGCGTATATTGGGATAGGTCTATGTATTTTCGCGCCAACTCTTCAGCAATTTTCCTGCATTCATCCGCTGCCTTATCCCCTTCTTCTGCCTGATCGGAAATAACGATCGATTCCAGTTGGGCGTTTTCTCTGTTTACGGAAAAGAACACACCTTGGCCATCGTAATAATCTGACACATGAAAAAAGTGCCTTTTAACAATCGAAAACTCGTATTCACCTTTATATGTCTTTCCGTTAAAAACGACTTCCGCCGTTTGAGGTGCGTCCTTATCCTCATACGAATTTCGTTCCACTTCATCGATCGATCCGTGTTCCGAAACCATCGCTCCTCCATCGGAGGAACCGGAGAGCACTTCGATTTCAATAGCCTTTGTATTCAATGAAGCGAATGTATCTAAGGGTTCACTCTGATTCGAGCAAGCTGCTACCTGGAAAACCAAAATGCAAGCTAATACCAGTGCAAGTAAGGATCTTTTCATTTTACACTCTTCCCGTCAACATGGTTGACCTGTCACCGCAAATAACATAATTTTCAAGACCTGTATTTTAGTTTTCATAGACAAGCAATTCTGTTATGAACTCGGATACCATGTATCCTTCCTCAATTTGAATCGGCGTAAACTTACCGGCAATGACATAAATCAAACCCAACTCATTGTTTTCAAGATCAACAAGCACTTTATTTTCTATGCTATAGGACGCACAGTCCTCATAAATAGTATTTACTTTCTTGTCTATCATCTCCATCACTTCGGAGGACGATAACCGCTCAATCATATCGCCGATTGCTTTGGGGTCTGCACTGCTGAAGGCGTTTTTCGTTTTTCCGGAAGTGTAATTCGAAAAAATTCCTATTTCACCCGAAGAACGAACACCAACAGAAAGAACGTCGGAGGTCGCCACCCCGTCTATCATTCGAATGAAGTAATAGGTGCGAAGAGAGTCTCCTTTTGTTGTCAGCGAATATTGGGATAAATCAATATACTGTTGCGCTAATTCTTCAGCAATTCTTTTGCATTCATCCGTTGACTTATCCCCTTCTCCATGATTGTATAACATCATGCTTTCCAGTTGAGTGGTTTCTCTGTTGACAGAAAAAATTCCGAATGAGCTTGAATAATAATCTGACACATGAAAAAAGTGCCTTTTAACAATCGAAAACTCGTATTCACCTTTATATGTCTTTCCGTTAAAAACGACTTCCGCCGTTTGAGGTGCGTCCTTATCCTCATACGAATTCCGTTCCACTTCATCGATCGATCCGTGTTCCGAAACCATCGCTCCTCCATCGGAGGAACCGGAGAGCACTTCGATTTCAATAGCCTTTGTATTCAATGAAGCGAATGTATCTAAGGGTTCACTCTGATTCGAGCAAGCTGCTACCTGGAAAACCAAAATGCAAGCTAATACCAGTGCAAGTAAGGATCTTTTCATTTTACACTCCTCCCGTCAACATGGTTGACCTGTCACCGCAAATAACAAAGCTTTTCAGACCTGTCCCGGTGAAATAGGGATCCTCCGCCAAAAAAACGCACGCATCTTCGACAGTAAAACCGTCCTCCATACATTCGGCGAAAAGTTCAGTCCACGTGTTTGCAGCGTTGCATGATACAATACTGGAAAATCCAACGGCTGTCTGCGCACCTCTGCTTACTGCAACTGTTGGCAAATTATTTCCACCTTCGCCACCAAGACCCGTTGAACATGCGACAAACAGAATGAGTTGCATATTGGTTAGATTAAGGCCGGCTGTATTCATCGAATAACTTCTATACATGACATAGTTGTTCGGATCATCATTCAGTACTAACGCTGTGGCGGTCTGATTGCCATAATTGTCGAATTCTACCCATCCATGGCTTCGACTTATAAACATCGCGCTGGAATCGGTATCCAAATAACTATGAATCGTTGATACAGCAAAAGCACCCAAGTTTATGTCTGCACTTGAAAAATCGCAATCCTCAAGGTAATCGCGGGTGGGAATTAACCAGGATAAATGGTCATGTCCAGAATTAACAACCCCGACCAATCTGGCATTTGGCAAAGAACTCAAGTATTCAATAATCAATTCAGGTTTGTTCGGCGATGGAGCGTCAGAGGAATAGAACTTCGTCTTTTGACTTGAATTCCACTCGGTTGGTTCTTTTATAACAACACCATAATTGTTATATGCTCCTTTCATGCATTGTCTAACAAAAGGAGTTGCATCCAATTTATACCAGCCGACAGTGTCCGGCTCCGCAGTACGAGATGCATTTATTGATGTGTAATCGGGCTTATTGTTCCATGTTAAATTACTTGAGGTCCAACTGCCAACTACTCTATAGGCCTTAACATATGGTGTCTGATATTCTTTTTTCTTGATTCGAATATATGCATACGTTACTTTTGCGGGAGAGATAACAGAAGGCAAATTAAACTTTATATACGTTCTCATTGCGTTCGTGCCCAGTGCTCCACCGGTCCAAAGATTCTCACTCAAATAGTAGTTGGATGTTGGAAACTGTTGGTCGACACAGGTATCATATGTGCTTGATGATCCGGTCACCATAACGGATGGATCAACAATGACAGGGTACACCGTATCCACTGCCTTTAGAAATCCGATGTCCGCAATTATATATATCTTATATCCGTTCTCCATCGCTTCCATATGATAAGACACTGCGTCTGAGCGTTTGCCGTTGGCATCTACCATATACATAGGGGCAAACTCGAACACGGTGTTTCCTTTGCCATCGCAGAGGAAAACATCCCCATCCTTTTCTGCCAGCGAAAGACCTTTTACTCTAAGATCAAAAGTAAATGTGGTCGGAGCAGATGCGGATTTCAAAATGATGTCTTCCTTGAGCACGTTCGTTTTTACTGTATATGCAATATCGATATCTGGAAGAACATCCTCATAAAGGACAGCGCGATTGTCTTTCGCAAGGTCCTTATAATAATCGGCATCGGCGGTACTTAACGAATCTGATTTTGCCACACCGCCACTGATGCTTGCTGTTGGCATAGAAAACGATATCTGACACTCGTCTTTTGTCAGCAAAACCGCCTCAGAAACGCGCAGATTCTCGGCGAAAAATGCTCTCCATGAGTTGGCGGTATTGCAATACATATAGCCGGTTTTAGCGGTATTGCAATACATATAGCCGGTTTTATCGGTAACTTCAGTAACCTCATTATTAATATCCTGAAGCTTACCCTCCGAATTCACAAAATGAATGTCTTCCGCGTATCCGACATATCGGTACGTTCCGTCTTCTAACCGATACGTTTTACTGTGAAGTTCTCTCATCGACTCAATTTCTTGGATTTGAGAAGAATTATCTGTTGTTACTTCATCAGACATTGTTGCATGAAAATCATTAGTCTCTGCCAGAACAGTGCTCATACCAGATGAGAATAATAAGCACAATACCAAGCAACAGAGTCCAACTCTTTTCCATGTGTAGCCTGCTATACCCACATCTCTTCCTCCCCAAAATAATCAGTTGTTATCTTCTTTTTGTATTATACGCTATATAATTGATTGTGCAACATTAGTATCGACTACGCAAAATGTCGCGGTAAGAGGAGAAATTTCACTCATGATCAGCGAGCTTGAAACAACCTGATCAATCGAGGATTCTGCATGCGAAATAAGGAGATGTGCACAAAGCAGCGGGAACAAGGCGAGCATGTACTTCCTGATTTTGAAACGCACGCTCTCCTAAAAATGGAAGAATAAACCCATTTTCTGGTTGAAGTTTACCTCAGACATGAGTCTCTCGTTACATTCCGAGAGGAAAAAGCGTGCACCGCATGCGTATCCGTCCTCTCGGAATGAAAGTAGGCCCTATATGTTTTCATCCTGCCGGTTCAAGTAAAACATCGCACATGGTTGAAAGCAGGCTACCATAAAAAAAGACAAAGGGCATAGGCCCTTAAAATTACGATTTCAGAGCAATCATTCCGCGGTTCGCACACTATGTTAAAATGGATAAAATTGTCGAAAAGATTTCCCGGGCGTTATTCTCAACGCGAAAAGGCGAATATAGAGGTAGTGCGATCAATGAAACTGGAAGTTCTATCCGAAATACCCGCTGAACCCTCCCCAAAGACACCGGTGCTGTTTGTTCATGGCGCCTATCATGGTGCATGGTGCTGGAATGAATTCTTTCTTCCGTATTTTGCGCAAAACGGATATCCCTCATATGCCGTAAGTCTGCAAGGACATGGATCAAGTCAAACGGACAAGCGATTAAACGCTTTACGAATATCGGACTTTGTGAAAGATGTCACACAAGTCGCCGGCGATATGCCGATACCGCCGATACTGATCGGGCATTCAATGGGAGGTCTTGTTGTTCAGAAGTATCTGGAAAATAATTCGGCACCGTCTGCCGTGTTGATGGCCTCTCTGCCGGTGGGAGGTATCTTTCGATCAGCGATTCGTATGGCAAAAAATCATCCGTCGGCATTTTTCAAGTCGGTTTTGACGATGGATCTGCACCATTTCATCGGTTCTACCCGGCTTGCTCGCGAATCATTTTTCTCCGAGGATATGGATCCCAAAGATGTAGACAAGTATTTTTCTCAATTACAAAATGAATCATTTCCGGCATTTCTGGATATGTTGATCCTGAACCTTCCTCATCCCCGAAAAATCAATACGCCGTTATTGGTGCTCGGCGCGGAAAACGACAGCGTTTTTTCTCCGAAGGAAGCCGAGAAGACAGCGAAAGCATATGATGCTCAAATAAGGATCATGGAGAACATGGCTCATGACATGATGTTGGAACGGGACTGGAGAAAAGTTGCGGATCACATTCTGGACTGGCTTAAGGATAATGGCCTCTAAAGGTGCCCGGATGAACCCATTTTAACCATGGGTTATTTGTATCAAAATCAGAGTGCAGTACCGGTGCATAAATCGCGCTTTTCGTGGCTTATGCATTGGTGGAGGGAACCTTTTTCGTAATCCGGAGTGAGTGTTATACTTTTATTAGTAATTCATAGAACCCAAAGGAATTTTCTGCACACGACGCACACCTCGACAATCAACCGCCAAATACAGGAGCGATCATGATGGTAACAAATCACTCAAATAAATCCCCTTTTAGATCAGCGGTCATCGCCTCCTCCGTTGCTTTGTTCGCCGTTTTGCTCATCTTTATCGCGATCCTCTATACTCAAGAGATTTTCGGATCAAAGGAAATCGTTTCCGCAACCGTCACCTATGACGCGGACCCTTATAACGAGGGAAAGAGTGACCCGCACACATATACCATCACGGATGCCGGGGATATTGCTTTTCTGACCGAAACACTCAAAGAAATCAAGCGACCTCCGGGTGGCGTGAATTGCGGGTTTCGACACGTCGTTCTTCATGTCGTTTATGAAGACGGGCGTAAAGCAAATTTCTATCTTGCGGGTGACAGTTGCCCGACGATCGCAAAGAACAACCCCGATAACGGTGAAAACCACTATTTTCTTCCTGAGGAGCGACTCTATGAATTTCGAAAGCGAATCAGCAGGTACATTCCGGAACTGAATGACGACCATAATTGGTGGCTGGAAGCGGTAGGTTGAGATGGATCGTATTGGGTTTTAATGGATCACTCATATTTGAAAGGTAAAAGATCGCCCACTTCCCCACTCGATCACTGAATAATTGAGACGGAGGTATCTGGAGTGAACGAAGGAAAATTCGACGGCAAAGGCAATATCTACGCGAAATTCCGCCCGACCTACCCGCGGGAATTCATCGAATACCTTTTCGTGAAAGCGCAGATCAACGAACAAAGCGTCATCGCGGATATCGGCTCCGGCACAGGCATACTGACCGGCCAACTCCTCGAAAAAGGCACTCGCGTCTTCGCGGTCGAGCCCAATTCCGACATGCGCCGCGTCGCCGAGGAGAACTTCCGGAAAAATCTTCTTTTTACCTCCGCGGCGGCGAGCGCCGAGCACACCACCCTGCCCGAAAGGAGCGTCGATCTGATCACCGTCGCGCAGGCTTTTCACTGGTTTGACCGTGATGCTTTTCGAGAGGAGTGCCGCCGGATCCTGAAGCAGGGCGCGTACGCGGCACTTGTTTGGAACAGCCGGGACGAAAACAGCGCCCTTGTCGCAGAGAACGATCGGATCAACCGGAAATACTGCCCGGCATTCAAGGGTTTTTCCGGAGGGACCCGGGGGCCTGCGGCCGACGATGATTTTCACGACTTCTTCACGGGCGGACACGAGAAAAAGATTTTCCCGAACAACCTTCTTTTCGATCAGTCGGGCTTTATTGGCAGAAACCTCTCCGCATCCTACTCCCTCAAAGAAGAGGACGAGCAATATGGCGCGTATGTAACCGATCTCGAGGCGCTTTTCGAAAAGCATGCCGTGAACGGGACCGTTACAATGCCGAATTTCACACAATCGTTTACCGGACGGGTCTGATTTCTCCCGGACTGCTTATATGACGTACGATTACGATCTTGTGTTGTCCGGTTATACGCACAGCTAAAAGTGGCGAATCCACGACATTAATCCGGAAGTACAGGGGAGAAATCCGGGGACTGAGCCGGTTGCGGGTTGGCCTTTTTCCGCGCATGGATAAAATAAACGACGGCGATAACAAGGTCCGCACAATAAATGAAACAACCGATCCCCATAAGTACTGCAGCCCGAGTAGTGAGAATATTCTCTTTCCGCATTCGGATACTGCACCCGATCGAGTTGATCCCCGTAAGAAGAATCGTGATCAGATCCACGACGACGGCGAACAGAATAAGCCCGATGCCCCACACGCTCATTACCATACCCATCATTCCAATCACGAAATGGAAGATATACGCCGGCACCTGGATCCCTTTGACAAGGAGATTGATCTTGGCGGCTTCATAGGCGGTATACTTCCCCTTCAACGTGATAATCAGGTTGTAGAATATAGTGAACAGAGTACTGACCAGATACACGATGATAAGAGTTTCCACAGTATAATCATAAGATTTTAAATTCATCCATTGATCGAAAAAACTCGACGTCACCCCTATAAAAGCAAGAAGGATCAGATAGGCGTAGGGAAATAGTATAAGCGGGATCATCAGGACGTATTTTTTCATCTTTAATCACCGGAATTCCTTACATCTCTCGAAAATCTAAATCAATTATAGTAGGAGTAATGAAACGTTCCAAGATGAAGCCGCTCGTATAGACAAAAGGTATTTCACTTACCAACAAACACCGCTGTATACGAATTGTTTAAATAAAATACTGCATTTATTAATTGATAATATCATAAAATGGACTAAAGAGTTGTTTCATCACTGATTTCGGACTTCCGACCGGATCACTATACGGATTATGGCAGATGCCATATTCCGTCCAAGTAAAAACTGGGTAAGGTCAATATCAGATCAAGAAATGTGGCATCGCCAAGGCTTAGCAAATACGGAGGAATGCTTATGGGTATCCGAAAAAAAAGATTCTTTGCCATAATTCTGGCTGTTATGTTGGTAGTTGCTTCTGGTTGTATAAATATCCGCAGCATAAAGAGTCCCGAAGACGAAGACGAAGACGAAGATTCAAAAATCAATATCTTCGAAGAAGAGGACGAACCGAACAATCCGACGGAAGAAGTTTCTCAACAGCAACCGACGGGTTTAACCCTGGTTGAATACGACGGCGGCTACTTTTCGGTGATGCTGCCGGAAGGCTGGCAGATCCAGACTATGGGGCAGTACACAACCTTCGGTTTTCGCGCCTGGGATCCGCAGAACCCCGACTACGAGATATTCTACTACGGCAATTTGGGACCGTTAAATAAGAGCGAGAACGCTAAGAACGGCTGGGCGAGTTATTTAGGCAACATGGGCGTTCCCAACGCGGAGCTGAACTACGATGCCCCGGTCGTGTCAATGGACAGCGCGAGCAGCGTTTTCTATAAGTTTGACGAACTTCAGGCGATGTCGGACAAATACGGTGCCGGCTTCAGCTTTCCCGCGCTGAGTAACCTCTTGCCCCAAATGAGCATTCCGATTGAAACGGCCTTCGGAGAGGCAACTACGGGTAATTCGATGATGTTCGCCGGGGTTAGCGGTTCGAATGGCGGCGCCTGCGGCGGTATGTTCATGGCTTCACTTTGGAATACAATTCCATACTATGTGGGCGGCGTCGATATGACTCCCACCGCCGCATTACACTTGGCGGGAATCATCGCTCCGGTCGAGGATTTCCTGAACGTAGAGGCAACGCTGACGCAGTCAGTGTTCAGCCTCCGATTCACCGAAAAGTATATTCAAGACGGGATAGCCTACAGCACAGCCGTCGGAGAAGCGGCAATGGCAAGCAATGCGGCACGTCAGGCGGTGTTTGACAAAGCAAACAAAGCCTGGAGCGAACATTTCCGGGGCGGCGGATCCGATATAGACATCGATAAACTAAATGAATTAAATGACTTGCTGGACACAATCAAAGATGCTCTCAACTAGAAGATAGGGTACATCCCGAATCAGATGGATACAATTTACGGAATAGCCGACAGAAGACCCTGCCGGTCACGGGTGTCATCAAATAAGGCGCAAAAATGAAAAAGGCGGGTCGCCCCGCCTTTTACGATATCATCACACAGCGAATAAACTTATTTCTGCCCGTAATACGAATCCTTCCCGTGCTTCCGGAGGTAGTGCTTGTCTAATAGCGTTTGCTCCATTTTCGCGTCCGGAGTCAAGGCAAGGCAATAATGCGCCATCTCCGCGACGTACTCGAGGACCGCGGCGTTCTCGACCGCTTTTTCCGGCGAATCACCCCAGGAAAAGGGGCCGTGATTGCTGACAAGTACGGAGGGCACCTCGTTCGGATCGATCCCGCGCGTTTTAAACGTCTCAACGATCACCTCGCCGGTCTCCCTTTCATAATCACCGCCGATTTCCTTGTCGGTCAGAGACCGGGTCGCCGGGATCTCCCCGTAAAAATGGTCGGCATGCGTGGTCCCCAGAGCCTGGATATCTTTTCCGGCCTGCGCCCAAATTGTCGCCCATTTCGAATGCGTGTGCACGATCCCGCCCACCCCGAAAGCCTTATACAGCGCCAGATGGGTGGGGGTGTCGGTGGAGGGGGAAAGAGACCCCTCCACCACGTTACCGTCAAAATCGACGACCACCATATCGGAAGGCTTCATCTTGTCGTAAGATACGCCGCTGGGCTTAATGACGACGAGCTCTCCGGAGGTATCCAGAGCGCTCACGTTTCCCCAGGTAAACAAGACGAGGCCGTACTCCACGAGGAGCAGATTTGCCTTAAAAACTCTTTCTTTCAGTTCTTCCAGCATATAAGGACCTCTACTTCCACAAAAGATCGGAAAGCATCAAATCGCGTTTTAAGTCTTCGATCCGCGTCTCCGCTCCGATATGCACATATTCGATTCCGACCATCTCCGCGTAATCCCGCATCATATCCGCCGTGATCGAATAGCTCATCACTGCGTGGTGCGCACCACCGGCATAGATCCAGGCCTTCGCACCGGTCTCAAAGTCCGGAAGCGGCGACCACATCACGCGTGCGACGGGAAGCTTCGGCATAGCTTGGATCGGCTTAACCGCCTTGACATCCGCGACGATCAAGCGCATCCGACCGCCCATATCGATCAGAGACGCGCAAATCGCGTCGCCCGCTTTTCCGTCGAAAATCATCCGTGCCGGGTCACCCTTCCCGCCGATTCCCAGGGGCTGTACATCGATCTTGACTTTTCCGTCCGCGATGCTCGGGTCGACCTCGAGCATATGCGCGCCGAGGATCAATTCGTTTCCTTCCGCCAGATGATACGTATAGTCCTCCATAAAGGACGTACCGCCGGGAAGTCCGGCTTCCATCGACTTCATCACACGAAGAAGCGCGGCCGTTTTCCAGTCGCCCTCGGCGCCGAAACCGTAACCGGCTTCCATCAGTCGCTGGATTGCAAGTCCCGGAAGCTGCTCCATGCCGCACAAATTTTCAAAATTCGTCACGACCGCGCCAAATCCGTTCTTTTCGCAAAGCCTTCTCATCGCGATCTCGATTTTATTCTGGTACTTGACTGCGTCGATATGATCGGTAACGATATCGTATTTCTGCTTGCACTCCTCGAAAAGCGCCTCAACTTCACGATCGCCGACCCCTTCCATCTCCGAGACGAGATCGCCCATCGCAAGGGAGTTGATCGCCCACCCGAATTGAATCTGCGCTTCGACTTTGTCGCCTTCGGTGACGGCGACCTCACGCATGTTATCGGCAAACCGGACCACCTTCAGGGTCTGTCCCGCAACGATTCCGACGGCGCTTCTCATCCAATCCGAAACCTCGCCCAAGACCTTCGCGTCGTCCCAATATCCGACGACCACCTTGCGCGGCAGGCGCAGGCGGGCACCGATAAATCCGTGCTCCCGGTCTCCGTGCGCGGATTGATTGAGGTTCATGAAGTCCATGTCGATCTCACCGAAAGGGATCTCACGGTTGAACTGCGTGTGCAGATGGAGCATCGGCTTATTCAGGATCTTTAGTCCGTTGATCCACATTTTCGAGGGCGAAAAGGTGTGCATCCAGGTAATGATACCCGCACACTCGTCGCGGTAATTGGCTTCTTTGATGATCGCGGTGATCTCGTCGGGGGTCTTGACGACGCCCTTATAAACCAAGGTCCCGCTGACGCGTCCGCCCATCGCTTGGACCATCGCCTGCGCATCCTCGGCGACCCTTCTGAGCGTCTCCTCTCCGTAGAGGTGCTGTGAGCCGGTGATAAACCAGAACTGGTATTGCTTCAAATCTTTCATCTTCGATCTTCCTCCGATTATTTAGATTATTTTCCTTTGAATCCGCTTTTACCCGTTGTTGACGGTTCTGTTTTTAATCGCCTTGAGCCGCTTCATCACGTCATTACTACCCTCGCCGAAATACTTATGCAAGAGGTCATATTCGGCGTAAAGCTCGTCGTAGATCCGGGCGTTTTCTTCAATCGGCAGATAACACTTTTCGTTGAGTTTGCCCATGTGTTCCGCCGCCTCGAAAATCGAATCATAGCCCCCTCCGACCACGGCTCCGAATATCGCGGAGCCCAGAGCCGGTCCCTGAGCGCTTCCCGAGATGCGGATCGGTTTTTTGATGATATCGGCGTAGATTTGCATGACGGCGGGGCTTTTTTCGGCGATCCCCCCGGCGGCGTAGAACTCGTCGACCGGCACGCCGTTTTGCTCAAAGGACTCGATAATCTTTCGCGTGCCGTAGGCGGTTGCCTCGACCAGCGCGCGGTACATCTCCTCGGGCTTGGTAAGAAGGGTCATACCCACCATCATACCGGTCAGATCGACATCAACGAGGACGCTCCGGTTTCCGTTCCACCAGTCCAGGGCCAAAAGGCCGCTTTGGCCCGGCTTCTGCTCCATCATCTTTTCCTGAAGGTAGACGTGGATGTCCTTTCCTTCTTTTCGGGCCGCTTCGAGATACTCGGAGCTCACACAATTTTCGCAAAACCAGGCAAAGTGATCCCCGACACAGGACTGGCCTGCCTCATAACCGAAATAGCCCGGAAGGATCCCGTCCTCGACACAGCCGCAAATCCCCGGAACGTGGCGCTCTTCGGTGCCCAATAGCATATGACAGGTCGATGTGCCCATGATCGCGAGCATTTTTCCGGGTCCGGTGATCTTGACGGCCGGCACGCATACGTGTGCATCGACGTTGGCGACGGCGACCGCCGTGCCCTCTTTCAGCCCGGTCATCGCGGCCATTTCCGCCGTGACCCCGCCCGCCTTTTCACCGAGGGAGGTGATGGGACAATTGAGCTTGGTCGATACGATATTCTTCATCCTCGGATCCAGCGCCTCGAAAAACGCCTCGCCGGGATAGCCTTTCTTCTTGTTCCAGATCGCCTTATACCCCGCGGTACAGCTGTTCCGGGTCTGCTCGCCCGTGATCTGCCAGATCACCCAGTCCGTCGCCTCAATAAAATAATCGGCGGCGTCATAGATTTCCGGCGACTCGTCCAAAACCTGCCAAACCTTCGGGAACAGCCACTCGGAGGAGATTTTCCCTCCGTACAGTTTGAGCCATTCCTCCCCCATCTTTGCCGCCGTCTCATTGAGGCGATTGGCCTTGTCCTGTGCCGCGTGATGCTTCCAAAGTTTCACGTACGCGTTCGGCTCGCCCTTGAATTCAGGAAGGAAGCACAGCGGCGTGCCGTCTTTTTTGACGGGCAGGATCGTACAGGCGGTGAAATCAACTCCCACCCCGATGATGTCTGCGGGATCGACCTCACTTTTCTGTATGACATTACTGATCGTGACCCGAAGAACGTCCAGGTAATCCTGCGGATGCTGGAGCGCCCAGTCCGCTCCGAGCCGGGTTCCGTCCGGCAGGGTCTCGTCCATCACCGCGTGCGGGTAATTATAGACGCTGGTCTCGATCTCTTCGCCGTTTTCGATGTTGACGAGCAACGCCCGTCCCGAAAGCGTTCCGTAGTCCACTCCGATTGCGTACTTTGCCATTTTCTTCCTCCCTTTGATGCGACCTTCGTTTCCGCTTGTGATAAACATATACGTACAAGTTAGGGCAAAATAATTCAAATGTTTCGGCAGGACTTTCTTACGATCAACTCCGGCTCGTGAGTATACTGTGGCTTCTCCGCCCGCCCTTCCAGCATGTCCACCATAAACCGCGCCGCCTGGACGCCCATTTCTTGTTTCGGATGGCGGATGGTCGTCAGTTTCACTTCCGAGTTTAAAGGAGAGATCGAATCGTCGTACCCGACGACCGATATGTCTTCCGGAACGCTTAAGCCCTGGTCATGAATCGCCTGGATCACCATGAGCGCACACTGGTCGTTATAACAGAAGAACGCCGTGGGACGGTTTTTGCTTCGGAGCAGAGACTGAGCGAACATGTAGGGGTAGTCGTACATATTGGCCGTGTCATACTCCCCGATAAGCCTTTGATCTCCGTCAGCCCCGTACGTGCGAAAAGCGTCCGTAAAGCCCTGCATTCGATTCACACCTTGCTTGTCGTCGGTCTTGAAGATGCCGGCGATTCTCGTATGCCCAAGCTGAAGAAGATATTCGGTGGCGGTATACCCGCCCTTTTTGTCGTTAAGGAGCACGTACGCGCTGTCGAAGTCATCATAGCAGGCGTTGATAAAAACGGTCTTGATCCCCTTTTCGCGAATCACACTGAACAAACGGCTGTTTACGTTCGGCCCTGAGCTGGCCGTGGGCTCGATGATCATACCGACCACGTTATGCTCCAGAACACTCTTGAGGTACTGCGCCTCGCGCTCCTTGATGTTATTGGTATTGGAAAGGAGCATCATGTAGCCCTCGTCGGAGAGCACCTGCTCAATGCCGGAAATGATGCCCGGGAATACAAAGCCCGAAAGATACGTCGTCACCACGGCGACAATCTGACTTCCTTTCGCGCCCTTTTTGTAATTACTGAATGTTCCCTTGCCCTGCTCCTTATAGATGAGTCCTTCAACCGTCAGTTCACCGAAAGCCTGACGCACGGTTTGCCGGCTGACCTGGAATTTCTCCGTCAGATCGTGCTCGGACGGGAGTTTTTCGCCATAGGCGATGATATCGTCCTTCAGCAGATGCCGGACGTATCGCTTGACCATTTCACATTTCGGGATATCCGGGGTCTTTTTCATTTCATATCCGCCTCAACTTGTACGTACATGTTATTCTACATCCTCTCTTTATTTTCGGCAATACGTAACCGTTTAGCCGGACACGGACCTTCGTTGCGATCGGAAATCCTTGGGTGTGATTCCTTCTCTCTTTTTAAAAAGATAACTCAGGTAATTCGGCTCATTATATCCGACGGCAAACGCGATGTTTACTAATTTTTCATCCGTGGAAACCAGTAATTCCTTTGCCTTTTCTATGCGAACATCGGTCAGATATTCGATAAAGGTTACACCCATTTCCTGCGAAAAAATCGTGCTGAAATGAGTTGGGCTCAAAGATACAGCCGATGCAACGGTGTTCAGCGAAATGTCCGGGTTGTTAAAATTCTTATGAATATAATCACACGCGCATTGGACCAGCTTCATATGATGACCGCTGCTTCCGCTGTCCCGAAGCTCAATCATCTTTGTGCAGATTTCCGTGGCCAAATCCGCAAAAATCTCGGGAGACATAGAAGATTGAAACACCTCCCGCATATCTACGAAATATTTCGTTACCGGCCTAAGGTCGGCTTCGGGATTGAACTTCTGAATAATACGCATGGCCGTATTGGTCAGATCCATCAGAACATAGTATCGATACAAAAGATTCTGCATCTCGTTTTTGTCTAAATTCCGGGTGATTTCCTCGACAATGGAGGGTATGTCCTCCTTCATTGCAAATTTGAGTTTGTTTTCGATATTCATATGACAGAAATTTTCCGAAGAAGAGGAAACGGACCGGTCGATTTGACCGATATCCGCGGGGCAAAACACACGACCTCTGCGCACCTGACCGAACGTTTTCATTAAAATGCCTGCTTCGTGATATGCGTCCTTGATGCCGATAATCCGGTTAACCACACCGCTGATACTGATTGTCAAAGCAGAATTTCCGTCGATCTCCATTTCATGCTTCAGTGTTTGTGCGGTATGATACGCCGTTTCGGTAACGTCCAGATCGGTATCTCCCTTGATCAGCAAAACAACATGTTCAATTCCGCTGAAAAAGAACAGTGCTCCGGCATCTTCTCCGAGTGCAAATTTGACGCGAGACGCGATGAGTTGTCGGTTCGGGCTGTCTTTTTTGAACTCATAGCGGCAAAACAACACTACATAGCGTTTGGCCAGGAGAGCGATGCCCAAATCATCCGCCCTCTTCAGTGCTTCGTTTGCCGTGAGCTCACCGCTGCATATTCTTTCCAAAAGAGACCCGATCAGGGCGCTTCTTACGATCTGTTCATCCGTGAACTCCTTAAGAAACGAGTCACTGTTTCGCTTGTGCTCCTCAATTCCTTCACCTGCTTTTCGAAGAGCCGCAAACAGGTCCTTTGACGCGACCGGTTTAAGCAAATACTGATCCACTCCGATGGAAATTGCCTCTCTGGCCAGTTCAAATTCGTCGTATCCGCTGATGATGATAATCCTTAGCCACGGAATGATCGCTTTGGCATGCCGCGCAAGCTCGAGTCCGTCCATAAACGGCATTTTAATATCGGTAATCAGGATATCCGGCTTCAGATCCTGAATAATCGAAAGAGCCAGTTCTCCGTCACCGGCTTCTCCGCAGCATTCAAACGGCTCGGATCCCTTCTCGATTGCATTTCGGATGTTCTCCCGTATAAGCGGCTCATCCTCTACCAAAAATACTTTATACGACATTTTTTTCCTCTTCGGATGAAGGAATGGCTTTCGGCGAAACCGAATCGGCAATCACGGGCAGCCGAAGCGTCATTTTACTGCCTTTTTGAAATTCGCTCTCTACCGAAAGTCCGTCATCGATTTCGTAGTACAATTGAACTCGTTTGTAAACGTTATACATTCCAAAGCCCATATCCGGATTCGAGACATCATAATGAATCAGGTTTTCACGGAGCGCCAGAAGCTCTTCCTCCTTCATTCCGAGACCGTTATCCTCAACCGTGAAAACCAAATATTCATCCTGCCTTATACCGGAAAGCTTTACACAACCCCTGCGCCTTGTTTTTTTGATTCCGTGATAAATCGCGTTTTCCACTAGAGGTTGCAGCAGGATCTTTAGCATGCACTCCCCGAGCATATCCTCCGAAATATCAATCTCGTAATCCAAAATAGCGCCGTAACGGATTTTTTGGATGGCCAGATAGCTTTCTACGTGGGATTTCTCTTCCGCCACCGTTACCCAATCCCGCCCTTTGTTCAGAGAGAGGCGAAAAAAGTTGGAAAGCGCGAGCGTCGTTTTTACGACCTCCTCATTCTGACCATCCTCGGCAAGAGATAAAATGGTATCCAACGTGTTGTACATAAAGTGCGGGGCGATTTGCGCCTGAAGCGCTTTCATCTCCGCTTTTTGCAGATTCTGTTGTTTCTGTACGTTCGATTCGATTAAGCTCCCGAGTTTTTCGGCCATCGTATTCAGGCTGTCGGTCAACTCATCCAACTCGCTTATTTCCGGCTTTTTGACCCGAATCGATAAATCACCCTGGGCGATCTTTGAAGCCATCGTCTTTAATCGGATGACCGGTTTGTTGATGCTGTGATTCAACTGCCAATAGTTTCGGAAAAGAAACATCAGGATTGCCGCAAATATCGCAATCTGAATAAAGGTCATGATCTCGAGCGAGCGTTGAATCCTGGCATTCTGTAAATGGGCAATCTCCATTTCGGCCGCGACAAATTGCTGAATAATATCGTATAGAAGATCGCTCACTGCCAAAATCTCACCGAGCAATTCCTCGTTCTCACTGATTGGTCTGCTTTCGACGATATTTTCACCAATCTGATCCACGTAGCTGTCGAGCGTTTCCAACGTATTTCGTGCAACCTCGATCAGGTAACTGTTTTCACCGGAATTGGCGTTACGATCCAATTCGTCGAGTCGGGATTCAATCCTGTCAATTAACTCATATTGCGTGTTTTCTTCAAATTTCGTTTTTCCCGACACGACCCTCCATATCGTTGGATATATCTCGTCCTGAACCACGCTAGAAAGGCTGTTTGCCGAGTACACATTTTCAATGATTCCCTCGTATTGATTTAAGGTGATATTGTAGTACAGAGAGCTCATCAAAAAAGGCACGAGCGTGGCCAAAATAATGACCATGTTCGTTACCTGCAATGTTTTTTTAATGCTTCTGGTTCGCAATGGTTTCGCCCTTCCGTCGGAACATATTTCACATCAACTTTGTAATCAGTAGCCTCGGTCCGCGATCGAGCTAAGATCGGAGTATTCATCAAAAACCTGCTCTTCGATATATATTTGTTTTGCAACTTTTTCTCCCGCAACAATCCTCTTTGCTATTTCCATAACCTGAGGACCGCTGTTCGGGTTGCATTCGATTACGCAATTCACGGATCCTTCCCTGAGATAGTCGATAATCCGTTGAGTCGCGTCGACCGAAATAATTACGATATCCTTTCCGGGGATAATCCCCGCCTCCAACATCACCTCAATCGCACCGAAGGTCATGTCGTCATTGTGAGAATACAGAACATCGATTTTTTCCGCCTCGTAATGCGTAAGGATCTGTTGCATCAACTCTCTTCCTTTGCTGCGCATGAAATCGCCGCTCGCGCTGAAAATCACCTCGAATTTCGGATCGGAAGATAGCACACTCCGAAAACCCTCGTACCGGCCGATTGCCGGCGTCGAATCCTCCGTTCCGGACAATTCCACGATACGAACCGGACCATCCGTATTTCTGAACTTTTTCATAAGAAATTCCCCGGCACGCCTTCCCTCCAAATCAAAATCGGAACAAAGCGCACAAGTGTAAAGACTGTCATCCTCGGTATCAATCATTCGGTCCACGATAATGACCGGTATACCGGCCGCTTTGGCCTCGCCGAGTACCGTGTCCCAACCGGTTTCCACCAGCGGTGAAAATGCGATTACATCGACCTTGTACGCAATGAAAGATCGGATCGCCTTGATCTGGTTCTCCGGATTCTGCATCGCATCGTCAAACATAATTTTTATGCCCGCCTCTTGAGCGGCATTAATAATCGAAAGGCTGTTTTGAGAGCGCCACGTGCTCTCGTCTCCGAGCTGAGAAAAGCCCAGAACGATCGGCTTTTCCGTTGAAGCGTTCGTCTTGGATGGTTCGCACCCGATACAACTAAAAGAAACGGATAGAACGAGAAAGAAAGAAAGCAGTCGTTTTGTAATTCTCACTTGTTTTTCCCTCGATGTCTTTATTTCATATTAAACCAAAATCATCCGGAAACAACTTCACTCTACTATAGCCGTTATGCATCAGTAAACGGTAATGGCTCGGATTCGGAAAAAAATATAGTTTTTGCGGAAAAAATTATAGTTTCTCTTCGACCAAACGGTAAAAAGCATAAAAAAACAAAACATATCCCAAAGGATGAGCATAGTATGTTCGTCCTCTTATTTCTAGTCTTAACGGTAGAGAACATGGCTTCTCTGAGTCAACCCAACAAATCAGGAGGAAAAAGGTATGAAAAAATTACTCAGACTCATCAGCTTCGTGTGCATCTTTGCGTTGCTTGTAATGGCAGGCGCTTGTGCCGAAAAGCCTTCGGAGACGACCGTACCGGTCGGAACCACGACGAGCAAGTCCGTCGAGACGACACCCAACGCCGGAGACGAATTGATTGTTGTCGGTTTTGCTCAATGCAAGGCGGACGAATCGGACTGGCGTATGGCCAACACCAAATCCATGCAGGAAACCTTAAGCGAAGCAAACGGCTACAAGCTGATTCTTGCCGACTCCAACAATGATGCGGCAAAACAGGTAGCGGACGTTCAGGGTTTTATTGACCAGGAAGTAGATTACATTGTTATCGCGGCGGTTAATATGGACGGATGGGACACCGTTCTTACGAACGCAAAGAATGCCGGGATCCCCGTCATCCTGATGGATCGTACGATCAACGCCAGTGCGGATCTTTATACCTGCTGGGTCGGCTCCGACTTTAAAGCGGAAGGTGTAAAAGCGACAGACTGGATTTCCACCCGCTTTACCGCCGATCAGGAAGTCAATATCGTCAATCTGCAAGGTCAACTCGGAGCATCCGCTCAGATCGGCCGCACCGAAGCGCTGGAAGACGCGGTCGCTGCAAACAGCAACTGGACACTCCTTGCTCAACAGACCGGCGAGTGGAGCACCGATACCGCAAAAGAGATCATGGCTTCCTGGATTCAGCGACACGGCGACAAAATCAACGTGGTTTACGCTGAAAACGACAACATGGCGGACGGCGCCATTCAGGCTCTCGAAGAGGCCGGAATGAAGGTCGGTGGTGACGACGGCGTAGCGATTATCTCTTTTGACGCGAACAGAGCCTATCTCCAGATGACCCTCGAAGGAAAGATCAACTGTAACGTCGAGTGCAACCCCTTGCACGGACCGAAGGTTGCCCAGATCATTCAAACCATCGAGGGCGGCGGCTCACCCGCAAAGGTTGAGGTCGTCGAAGAAGCGGCTTTCTATTATGACACCATTACCCAGGAGATTGTCGACGCTCGTGCGTACTAAAACCTGTTTCGCCCTGTACAAAGCTTTTCCAGTGTGATGAAGGATATTTGGTTCGGGGAGATCCTCAAAGATCTCTCCGAACCAAAACCAAGTAAAGCGAGCGGACAAAATGAACATGATCAATCAGAATTCACCATCCCCCGCCCTCAACATGATCGGCATCGGGAAATCATTCCCGGGCGTTCGGGCACTCCATAATGTTGATTTCAATCTGCGGTCCGGGGAAATTCATGCCCTGATGGGCGAAAACGGCGCCGGAAAATCGACGCTGATTAAGGTGTTAACCGGTGTATACGCGATGGACGAGGGAACCGTCCTCATCGACAATGCGCCCGTCGTAATCAAATCACCGAAGGATGCCCATAAGCAAGGCATCAGCACGGTTTATCAGGAAGTCAATCTGTGCCCGAATCTGTCGGTTGCCGAAAATCTTTTTCTGGGTCGTGAACCCCGATCACTGGGTTTGATCGACTGGCGAAAAATGAACATGCAATCTGCGGATTTGCTCCGTGAACTCAATATTTCCGCATCGCCGACAGCGCAATTGGACAGCTGTTCGATTGCCATTCAGCAGATGATTGCGATTGCGCGCGCCGTGAACACAAAGTGCCGCTTTTTAATTCTCGACGAACCGACTTCTTCTCTGGACAGCGATGAGGTCAAGCGAATTTTTGCGCTGATGAGGCAACTGAAGGAAACCGGTGTCGGAATCATTTTTATCACCCATTTTCTCGAGCAAGTCTATGAGGTATGTGATCGCATCACGGTTCTTCGGAACGGTGAGCGGGTCGGAGAATATGATATATGTAATTTGTCCCGACTGGAACTCGTAACCAAAATGATGGGAAAGGAAATCGAAACGCTTTCGGAACTTCGCTCCGAAAAGGAAAAGGTCAAACCGGAAGATGAGATTCCGTTCGTCGAGGCAAACGGATTATCGAGCGGACCTTCCAAGGTAGCACCGTTTGATCTGAAAATGTATAAAGGTGAAATTGTCGGATTTGCGGGCCTTCTGGGCTCCGGGAGAAGCGAATTGGTCCGTTCGATTTACGGAGCGGATAAAGCGGTTCGCGGTCAACTTTTGATTAAAGGGAAGTCGACCCGGATCAATAATCCCCTGAACGCGATGAAGCACAGCATGGCTTATCTCCCGGAAGACCGGAAGGAGGACGGAATTCTTTCCGAACTATCTGTTCGGGAAAATATTATTATCGCTCTTCAGGCGAAGCGAGGACTATTACGTCGTATCTCCCGAGCAGAAGCCGAGAAATACGCAGACGAATATATTAAATTGCTCAGCATCAAAACGGCAAACATAGAAACGCCGATAAAAAGCCTTTCCGGCGGCAACCAACAAAAAGTCATTCTGGCTCGTTGGCTCCTGACCAACCCGGAATTTATGATACTGGACGAACCGACCCGCGGAATTGACGTCGGAACAAAGACGGAAATCCAAAAACTGATTCTCACACTCGCTTCCGAAGGAAAAAGTATCGCATTTATTTCCTCTGAAATGGATGAAATGATTCGGACTTGCTCCAGAATGGTCGTCATGCGCGACCGTCAAAAAGTCGGAGAACTCGGCGAGGAGAATCTGGATCACAGCACCATCATTCGAACGATCGCGGGGGGTGAAAAATCAAATGAATAAAATCAATCGGGGAACAGAATTTCCCGGCACGACTCATAAATCGATTCCAAGAAAAATCTTCGGACACAAGCTGGCGATTCCGCTTCTTGTCCTAATGGCCGTCGTCGTTCAGAACATTATTACGACACCGAATTTCTTTGATATTTCAATCACAAACGGTCTGTTGTCCGGATACATCCCCAACATTCTGGATGAAGCCGCCGAACTGATCATTATCACACTCGGTATGACCTTAGTTATAGCGGTCTCGGGAGGTGTTGATCTGAGTGTCGGACCGACGATGGCCATTGCGGCAAGCTTCTGCGGACTGCTTTTAAACGGTTCGGAATACAGGACCGACGTTTTCCAAAACCCCTATATCCTCGCCATTTTCATCGGTCTTCTCGGCGGTGCGCTGTGCGGTGCCTTCAACGGGATCATGGTCTCCTATTTAAAAATTCAGCCGATGATCGCGACCCTGATTCTGTTCACTGCCGGTCGATCCATCGCAAAACAAATCACACACGGTCAGACTATTTATATTATGAACCCCGTTTATAAATGGTTAGGGGTTCAGATTCCGGGCGTTCCCGTTCGAACCACCATCATCGTCAGTATGGTTTTTGTTTTGCTCGTTGTATTGCTGATCAAATTAACGAGCCTGGGGCTTTTTGTTCAGAGTGTCGGCATAAACAACTCGGCAGCGCGTCTGGTCGGTTTGAATTCACGTGTGGTTAAATTCATGGTATTCGTGATTTGCGGAGTGCTTGCCGGAGCGGCCGGCCTGGTGGGCTCAAGCAGTGTCGGAAGCGTAAATTCCGGCGAACTGGGCATGTCCATTGAGATGGACGCCATATTAGCCGTCGCTTTGGGCGGCAACAGTTTAAGCGGAGGCAAATTCAGTATCGCCGGCTCCGTGATTGGTGCGTACACCATTCAGGCAATCACAACCACTCTTTACGCGATGAATGTCCGCGCGGATCAGCTGAATGTTTTTAAAGCCGTTATCATCGTGGTAATTATTGTCGCGAGCAGTGAGATTTTCAAGGAAAGAATCAAAAAACTGTTTATTCGACTCAAACAATTACTCCCAAAAATCAGAAGCACACTCGGCAATATCGCGCAAAAAATGCTCAGACGTCGGGGGGTGCAGTAATGAATATAAAATTACCTTTCACCAAGAACGCCTTACCGCCGGTAACGCGCAAGCGTATCAGCAATACCGGTATTCTCCTCATCATTACCGTCACGCTCTTTTTTACGCTCTACATCGCCTCCACCATCCTTTTTAAAAGCAGCAACTTCGCCAAGTACTCTGTCTTCTTCAATCTGCTCAACAATAAGGCTCATATTCTTCTGCTCGCTTTGGGTCTGACCGTGGTTTTGATCACCGGAAGCATTGATATCTCCGTCGGAAGCGTAACAGGCTTAGTCAGCATGGTGATCGCAACGATGCTCACGCAAAAAGGATTTGACGCGATCTGGACCATCCCCGTGTCGCTCGCGATCGGAATCGCTTTCGGCGTCGTCCAGGGCTTTCTCGTTGCGTATATGGAGATTCAGCCGTTCATTGTTACTCTGTCGGGACTATTCTTTGCGCGGGGAATGATCAGCGTCATCAATCCCGTCTCGGTACCGATTACCGACAAGACCTTTATGAGTTGGTCCGGTGCGAAAGTCTACATTCCTTTCCTCTTTAATGAGCGAAAAAACGGGACGCTGGACATCGCCTATTTGACGCCTGCGGCGATCGTTGCGATTCTCGTTTTGATCCTTCTGATTATCGCGATGAAAAAAACGAAATTCGGCCGCGCTCTTTATGCGGTCGGCGGAAACCCGCAAAGTGCTCTTTTAATGGGGGTCAACGTTCGCAGGACGAAATTCCAGGCACATGTCCTTTGTGGGCTTTTGGCCGGGATCGGAGGCTTCCTGTTCACGCTTTTCGCTCCTTCGGGAAATCCCGGCAACGGAGTAGGATACGAAATCGATGCGATATCTTCAAGCGTAATCGGAGGCGTCATGTTAAGCGGCGGAGTCGGTCTTCCCGTCGGCACACTGTTCGGGGTGTTGATTAATTCTTTGATTGAACGGGTCGTTCCGCTTCTGGGCATCACCGAGGCATCCTGGCCGCGTATTATCACCTCGGCATTCCTTTTTGTTTTCATCGTTCTTCAAAGCATATTCATCGGGGCGGGCAATAAAAAGGGAGTAAGCGCAATCCTGATGCAAAAGATAAAAGCCCGGATATCGGCATTTCCCAAACGGTTTAAGCGGATTTTCCAGAGAAAAAAAACCTACCCCGACAAATAACTGTCTCACAAATCAGACATCACGAATGCGGGTCTTTTCAAACGGGACCTGCATTTTTTTCGAATCGGAAACCTAAACATGATTGCATTCATAATCTCCGTTTTGCCAAGCTTTGGTCGAAACTCGGAACCCGTTTCCACGTTCGGTGAAATCCTCGGGCTTTTTCGTAGTATACTTTTGGAGAGGACAGGAAGATGAATGATTATGAATTTGTAACAAATAGAAATCAGATCCGACACCTCGCCGACTTGGCGAGCGCAATCTGGAACGAGCATTTTCCGCCGATCATCGGGCAGGATCAGGTCGATTACATGGTCTGCCGCTTCCAGTCGGAGTCAGCGATTACCCGACAGATTTGCAGTGAGGGATACCGGTATTACTTCATCCCCTATGACGGGAAAAGCGTCGGTTATTTCGCGATTCGCCCCGACCCGGACGCCCTGTTTCTGAGTAAAATATACATTCTCCGGGAATTCCGCGGTCGCGGCCTGGCTCGTGCGGCTTTTGCTTATATTGAGAGCCAATGTCGTTTCATGGATCTGCCGCGAATTCGCCTCACCGTCAATCGCGGAAACACCCATGCCATGGAAATATATCGAAAGATCGGCTTTTCAATAGAGCGAACGCAGGTCGTCGACATCGGCGGCGGCTTTGTCATGGATGATTTTGTTATGGAAAAACCGGTCGCGGCGAAGACGGAATCGTCGACTAAGCTATAGAAAATCACTTCTCTTTCTCAATCCAAATTCGTCGGCCGATCCGGATTCAGCGGCATTTGGCTGACAAAATTGGCGATGCCTTCGCAAATCCTCAGTTGATATTCCGGATGGGATAATAGAATGTCTTCCTCCGGGTTGGTCATAAACCCCATTTCCAGAAGAAAGCTCGGGATATCGGTTGCCCAGTTCAATCCGCTGTACCGACTGCTCGCGTTATAGCCGCGGTATTTCGCTCCCGTCGCCTCCGAAAGAGCATTGCCGAGAAGATCCGACCAGCCGGGGAGTTTATCCTTGTGCTTGCCCGAGTCCGCAATAAAAACACCGATTCCTTTACGGTTCGGATCACTGCTTCCGTCACAATGGAGGCGTATATAAGCGTCCGGAGTATAGCTGAGAGCAAACTGTGCTCGTTCAATATTAGAGATATTTACATCGTTTTCGGTCCTTGTCATATAGACCGTACAACCCAGACTTTCGAGGTAGTCCCGAAGCAATACGCCGATTTCCAGATTGACCTCATATTCCGGCCGTCCTGTTGTAACGCCCTGCGTTCCGGCGGACACCTTATCCTTTGATCCGGACATAGTCGGGGAAAGCGGCTCTTGTTCCCGGTTCGGTTTCAATTGATGACCGGGATCCAATACGACCACATATCCGGTCAGATCCGGTCCGGTTATCCCGGTGGGGATGGTCGGCGGAACTCGTTCCGTCGTATCCGTTGGTTCCGTCTCTGAGGTTTTTGTGCTCTCCGTCACGTCCGATGATTCGGATGGGGTTGGATCCAAAGTCACAACCGACTCGGTTTGAGGAGTTGTTAATGAACCGGATGAAATATCGGATGAGGACTCGATCGCAATCGATATGCCCCGCTTTGAAAACAGATCGGCCGCAACAAAAACGCCGATTGCAACAGCACAGCAAATAATCGCAATAATCAGGGTAAGTATGACTACACCTTGCCTTCGGTACGATGTTTTGCTTCTGATCGGGGAATGTTTACGCATGAGTACTCCTTACATAAAAAAGTTGACCTTATTACTCGTCAAATCGTATTTTACCACATCATGACATAATTGAAGTTGGCCTCATGTACATTTGATTTTTTGAAATGATATAATAAGGTTAAAACTCAGAAGCGGGAGCAAGGCATGGGAAAACATGCAATCGTTGTCGGACTCGGATTTGCCGGAACAGTATTGGCTCGGTTATTGGCAGATTCCGGATTTACGGTTACCGCTTTCGACCGAAGGCCGAATGTAGCGGGCAACATGTTCGAATACGAGCGTTCAAACGGCGTTCGCGTCCATATGTACGGTCCGCATATTTTTCATACGGACCGCAAATATGTTTACGAGTATCTGAGCCGATTTTCTGCTTTCTACCCTTATTCTCACCGCGTGTTGGGCCAAATCGACGGTAAGCTCGTTCCGATTCCGTTCAATTTTACCTCCATCGAAAAGCTTTTTCCTCAAAACCAAGCCGAGAAGTTGAAATCGGAACTTCTCGAGCACTTCGACCCGGACAGCCGCGTTTTCGTCTCGGATCTGCTTCGCCATCCCGTTGCGGAAATTTCCGCCCTGGGTCAATATATTTTCGAGAAGGTTTTCAGAAATTATTCAGCAAAGCAATGGGGCGTTCCCGCGGATTCCCTTGATGCATCCGTCCTGCGTCGTGTCCCGGTCATCATCGGGAAAGACGATCGATATTTTCCGGATTCAATTCAGATGATGCCTATTTTCGGATATACGGAGCTTTTCGAAAATATGTTGCGTCATCCGTCCATCAGCGTTCATTTAAACTCAGATGCACTCAAAAGAGTCCGACCGCATGCTCCTTCCGGAAAATTTCTGCTCGACGGGGTACCTTTCGACGGTCCCGTGTGCTTCACCGGATCCATCGATGAGCTGTTTGACTATGCGCTCGGTGCCTTGCCTTACCGAAGTCTTGAGCTCTGTTTGGAAGACTATCCGGTGGACTACTACCAGAACGCCACGGTTGTGAATTATCCGAACGAAGAAAATTTCACCCGGATTACGGAATTCAAACACATGACGCTTCAAGATATTCCGAATGCAACTACGATTATGAAAGAATATCCGATTGCCTTCCATCCGGGCGGAAGAATGGTACCTTTTTACCCGATTCAAACCGATGAGAATCGATCGCTATACTCCGACTATCTCTCGTTGTGCGGAAAGTACGATCGTCTGTATCTTTGCGGAAGGCTTGCGGAGTACAGGTATCTGAATATGGACGCAGTCGTAGACAGTGCCCTCCAAGTATTTGAAAAAATCATCCGGGACAGGGACTATGAATAGGAGATCATCATGGGCGAAATTACAAAGAATACTCTTTTTATCGTGATGCCCGCCTACAATGAGGAGGCCAATATTCGCGCGGTCGCCCGACAATGGCACGAAATCGCGTTAAAATACGGAAACCATTCCCGCCTGATTATTTTTAACGATGGGAGTAAGGACAATACGTGGACCATACTTACGGAGCTTGAGGATGAATTACCCCGACTCACCGCAATCAATAAAGAAAATTCAGGACACGGTGCCACGCTTCGCACGGCTTACGAGTATGCTTTAGGAAACGGCGCGGATTATATTTTTCAAACCGACAGCGACGGTCAAACACTCACCGATGATTTCCCATTTTTTTGGGAGAACCGTGATCATTATTCGGCAATCATCGGGCACAGAAAAAATCGTCAGGACGGTTTTTCGAGAATCGTGGTGACCAAGGTTCTCAGGGCGGTCCTTCTGTTGATTTTTCATGTAAACATTCCGGACGCCAACACGCCGTTTCGTATCATGAAGCGAATAACGCTTCAAACATATTTGTCGCGTGTTCCGGACGGCTTTAACCTCACGAATGTTCTCCTCTCGGTTCTGATGGCGAGCGCTGGAGAAAATGTGCTTTTTGTTCCGATTTCGTTTCGACCCCGTCAGGGCGGAGTGAATTCGATAAATCTGCGTCGAATTATGGGAATCGGACGACAGGCGGTCCGTGATTTTCTTGCAATTCGAAAAGAGCTGAAAAGGACTAAATAATCATTCGTGATCGGCGATTGCCGCAAAATCGAAAAGCGACCGAAATCGGTCGCTTTTTTATCCGATCATTTTGAGTATCTCTCGTCAGCAGTTCTTTATGATTACACGCTCCATCGCGTCGGCTACGGCTTCACAGGAGTCGAGCACGTTTTCCATCGACTTGTAGATTTCCTGCCACTTCACGATTTCCAGAACATCCTTTTCCTTACTGAACAGACCCTTCATCGATGACTGAAATAAAGCGTCCCCCTCTTCTTCGATATTATTAATTTCCACAAGAAGCGGTCCGAGACTCTTCGATTTTTTGAAGTTTTTGAATTCCACCGCCGCGGCAACCAGTGACGAGCAAGACTTCGTAATCAGATTGACCATTCCTTTACCGCGCTTCTTGGCGGATTCAATGGACATCATATCCAGCATGATCGCAACATCATCAATCGAATCAATCGTGTTTTCAATGTACCGGGAAATCTCCATGATGTCTTCCCGCTCAATCGGCGTGATAAATGAGCGGTTCAGATGATAGCACACCTCATGATACAGATGGTCGCCCTCGTGCTCAATTTCATGGATTGCGTTCGATTTCTCGTGCGAGTCGGACAGGTCGTCCAATAACTCATCCAGCCCCTCCGCCGCACGGTTGCAAATAGACGCAGCCTTGATAAACAGATCAAAATAATCCGGTTCTTTACCCTTTCTCATCCGAACACCTCTCTTTTTTTTTCGCCGTTAAAACATCTTAAGAAACAATTTGGCCATCAAAAAAGCGATCAATCCGCAGCCCGGGAACGTCAAAACCCAGGCGAGAATCATATCTCTGGCGACTAGCCAATTCACCGCGCTGATTCTTTTCGATGCGCCGACACCCATGATGGCGGTCGTCTTCGTGTGTGTTGTGCTGACAGGAATACCGGTCAGCGTGGACAATAAAAGACAAAAGGATGCCGCCATGTCCGACGCGAAGCCCTGATACTTTTCAAGCTTGACCATATCCATCCCGACTGCCTTTATTATCCGGTATCCTCCGACGGAGGTTCCGATTCCCATGAAAAGCGAGCAGATAATAATCAGCAAGGGGGACGTTGCAAACGTTCCGTCCGCCAGCCTCTCGGGCGCGAAAGAAAATTCCGGATTGGTTATGCCGTAATAATAAAACCCGAGGAGGAAGATTCCGATAAATTTCTGTCCGTCCTGTGCTCCGTGCAGAAAAGCCATCATCGCAGCGGCAAACATTTCCCCGAAATGAAACACTTTATCGGCGGTCTTTCTTCGAACTCGGCGGAAAGCCTTTTCAATCCCCTTGACACTGAGCCACCCCGAGAAGAAACCCAGAACCGAGGAAATCAGCAGGCCGACCAAAACCAACATCCATTGCGGCCTGCTGATCGAGTCAAATCCACCCAAAGCGATGGCCGCACCGGTGACGCCCGCAATCAAAGCATGACTCTCGCTGGTCGGGATTCCGAAATACCATGCTGCGGTCGCCCATATCACGATGGCGAACATGGCCGCCGCAAGGACCACCAGCGCATCCTCTTCCTGTCCCTTTTGAATCACGATAATCTTACTTAACGTATCGGCAACCTTCGGACTGATGACCGTCATGATCAGAACGCCGAGAAAGTTCATGACTACCGCCATTTTGACCGCCGCGGAAGGAGTGATAACCCGGGTTGAAACCGCTGTCGCAATTGCGTTGGGAGCGTCGGTCCAGCCGTTTACAAAAATAACGGCTAACATCAGGATAACAATGATTACCAAACTGATTGTCATAACCACTCCCCGGGCAAAATATGCGACCGTAATTCTTGGTCGAGGTGAAGAGACTCGAACTCCCGACATCCTGCTCCCAAAGCAGGCGCGCTACCAACTGCGCTACACCTCGATTCGCATCAAACCGCAACAGACGTTATTATACCCAATCAACGAGTTGAATACAATGTAAAACCGCCGTATCTTAGGGTCACTGGAAAAAGAAAAACCACGCCAGGTAGAAAAACCAAAAGGATAAGACAAACGCCGTAATAATAATACCGACATATTTCAGGATTTTCCTGGTCACTCTCCAAACCGTTCTCCAGTCTCTTTGCCTAAGCTCCTTGTCACTGAGTTTCGGTGCATTTCTTCGATCCGGCCGATAAAGAAACAATCCGCAATTTTTACATACGGAACGGTTTTCATTTTCCGTTTTGCACTTTGGGCATTTCATACGGCTGCTGACGATCTCCTTTTCGAACCGGACTCTGAACATTTTCTTCGGTCATAAACATTATACTTCAAAAAATTCAATTTTTTTACGTATCGTCTCTTCCACCCGATCAATATATTCGCGCGGGTGTCTTATGCAATCCAGCCTCTTGAATTTTCCGTTGATAACCAATCGCTTGCTGATTCCCGCTCCGAAAGCGATTACGGTTCTTTGATCGCTCATCATGGCAACATTATACAAGCACTCTTTTCCCTCTTTGGCAAATCCGGTGTTTTCCAGCGCCCCGACTGTATTCTTTTGCTTGTATAAATAATACGGGTGATATCCGCTTTGAATGATTCGACTCGATGCATAGGTAACCATTCCATCCGCCGGTTCATCTCCGAATCGCGACAGAATTTGTTCGGTATCAAGATTCGATCCTCTTTTCTTACAAAGCGCATGAACCGTGATGCTTTCGGGCATCCGAGTCAGAATATGTTCCATCGAATAAATAAAATCCTGCTCGGTCTCTCCGGGAAGCCCCGCGATCAAGTCCGTATTTATGGAAGAAAAACCGACTTTTCGTGCCCATTCATAGGCTTTATAAAACTGATCGGATGTATGTTTTCGACCGATGGTCCGAAGTGTTCGATCGATAAGTGTCTGCGGATTGATGCATATTCGACCGATACCCGCACGACGAATCGATAAAAGCTTCTGTTCGCTCATCGTGTCGGGCCTCCCGGCTTCAAGGGTAATCTCCGCTCCCTCATCCGGCCGAATCAGACCCAGACAATCGTTTAAAAATCTCGACAGTAACGGATCTTCCATTACCGTCGGTGTACCGCCTCCGATATAGACGGCTCGCACCCGTTTCAACGCGCCGCTCATCGCTCGAATTTCCCGGATGACGGCATCGCAATAATCCGGAAGAAGTCCGGAGTTTCGAAAATTATCTTGGGTGATAAACGAGCAATAGGTGCATCTGCCGGGACAAAAGGGAATTCCGATATATACAAACACATCCCGCTCGTCGGTTTTTTCGAGGATTCGTGCTTCCTCGCGAGCGGTTCGAATCGCAAGTTGCGCCTTATCCGGACGGACATCGTACATGGATGTCATCGCCTCGACACTTTCTATTTCCGATGCCACAAGGGTCGGTCGAATCCCGGTCAGCGACCCCCAGGGAAAGCAAATCCCCGTGATTTCGGATAAAACCCGATACAGTTGCCGTTTGATTTCTCGGTTCGCGGGTATTTGGGCGACGGACTTGATGGTGTTGCGCCCGGCAAGTCCCGCCGCTTGGGTTGACACAATTCCGTCCACGTCGACACGACTCGTTATCTGATACTCATACGGACAATCGATTTCAATACGATTCTTTTCGATTCGAATCGATGAACCAAAAAATAACCGACAAACGTCCGATGCGGGAAACATGCTCTTGTGTCCTTGTGTAATTACGGATATCAATCCGCTGCTCCCTTGATGTAATTGAAATAATACTCAATGATCAGTTGGCTGACAAGCGAGTAACTGTGCACCCCTTCTTCCTGAAGATTGACCTTAAGATATGCATCATTCAACTCCGTCGAAATCACTTCCACCGGGCCTTCGAAACTTTTCCAGTACGCGGATGCTATCTCGGAATCACGAATGACCCCGGAAGGGATTTTTTGAGCAATTCGGTAATATTCATCGGGATTCGTAGCATACAGATCTTCGGAAATATAGATAAGTGCAAAGCGATAACCGCTGTACTTAAAATCCGCACGATCGCTGTACATACAAGCGAGAAACCCGGCGAGGTTCGCATCCTGCTCACGTGCGATTCCCCGGACATGGGCAATCTCATGGCATACGGTCAACGGGATCGAACTGGCGGGAACGTCAATATTGACGTTCGCTTCTCCGAGAAACGGGCAATACATTCCGACAATGCCCGTATACGACCAGTAATGAGACAGCGCGACCGGCTTAGCCTTCACGGCATTTCCCGAAAGCTCCGGGAAAACTTCTGCGGCTTGATCCATCGCGTGACTGGCCTCGGTTAATAGCTCCGGGATCCCTCCGATCGGAAGCATTCCGCCTGATTCGTTCTCCGGAAGCACGGGCCGATAGGTCGATACGCCCTCGACCAGCCAAGTCATCACTTCCGCAAGATCATCGGCGCTTCTCTCGCGGGGTATCAACCTCAGGGTCGATTCCAGCGGTTTTCGAGAATAATTCATTCCGTGCATAATCGTAAAAGAGGCGGAGAAGAGAAATACGACAACGGAAAGAACGACGGCCGAACGATAAAAAAATCGACTTTTTTCACGGGCCCGAAAAGCACGAACCATATGAACAATATACCATGTAATCAAAGCAGGGGAAGCGAGCACCGATGAAACGGCTACGATTTCCGTGATGGAGACAGGAACAAGGGAAGAAAGAAAAACGATCGGCAAAGAAAGATATGGGAAAATATTCTTTGCGTAATACTCCGAGCAATGAGAATCGCCCGAAAGCCATCCCGGAAGCATCAGAAAAAGTACGGCAATCCCCCAAAAAAGAAGGATTGGAAGAAATCGCTTTGTAAACTTCGGTATTTTGCTCAATCCGGCTACCTCTTTGTTTATTATGAAAATATTATCTCGGAAAAACGAAAAGCGTCAAGCATAAACGTTTCAATTAAAATAGACCCAAATGACGTCCGGCAATGAGAATCGCCTTAATAACCGGCCAATGGATCAGATAAAACCAGATCGCGTTTCGGCCGACGAATTCGAAAGGAACGGATATTTTTCGCAATGCCGCGGGTGCATCGGGGAAGGCACTTTTCTTTTCGGCATACATCGTTCGGCCGACGGAAATACCAATCAAAAAAACACCGAGCCAGGGGACCATCGGCAAGTAGTCGCCCATGGAGATGATATTATCCGGCAGAATTCCGATCGGAAGAAATATCCAGATATTGTTACGGTAACTTAATTTCTCCACAAGCGGAACAAACAACATGATCAGCGCCCCCGCGACAATCAGTCCGCCCGTCACTAACTCCGAAAAATATTTTCTTGCGTATTCTTCGGTATGTCGCTTCAACAAAACTTTATGTTCAATCATCTGAACAATCCAGCAAATAAAAGTTCCGACGGTTAAAAGATGAATAACATTAAAAAAAACAAACAGTCCATCCCGGGAAAGACTTGATATTTCTCCCGTTTTCAGCATGATCAGAGACGCGATTGCCGTGACAACGGATACAACAATCGCCGCAACAAAAAGACGCAAGGCTCTTACAAGATTATTTCGTGATAACACGCAGCAGATTCCGGAAATCATAACAAAGACGCATACAAAAAACGGCTGAAGGAAATAATTGAAAAAATCTCCCTCCTGAAAGGAAAAAAGATCCAATTTCAGAACATATCGAACATCCCACATGAAATGATGACAAATCATGAGAATAACGGCAATTCCCCGAAGTGCATCCAGTTCAAAAATACGTTTGTTCTTACCCATCCTCACTCCGTGAAAAGAGCGGCACCGATTGCGGTAGCAAACTCGGAATAATCAGGAACGATGAAATTCACCCGATACAGATCGGAGAAAATGGCAAAAAGATCCTTGCATCGGGAAACTCTCGTCATTTGGCCGGTAAATACCGCATCCGCCAGTCCGACATTTCGCGCCGCCAGAACGGTCATCGTTCCGATGGATTGAAAAACCAAATTAAAGATTCCGAGCGCGAGATCCGAGCGGGTCACGTCATCCGACATTTTACCGAAATTCGATGCGGTGGTAGACATCGGAAGACCGGGAATTTCGATCTTGGATATGTCTGCAATCGTGAGATCGACTTTTCCCAAATTGCCTTCGGAAGCGAGCTCTGTCAACACATCAAAATCGCGAACATTCAGCAAGCTGCTGGACAATCCTAGGACCGTACCGCCCCCGACGCCTGAACCGATGATATGCCGAACCTTATCTTTATTTGCCTCAACAAATGCCGTTCCGGTTCCCATGCTGACCACTACGGCATGATCCAACCCGGAAAGTCGAAGTCCGCCCAGTCCGGTCGCGAGAAACTCCTGGACCCGCACCGTCCTTATACCTAAAAGATCACCGGTGGGAAAGGAAGCCCCGACACCGGTGATCATCAGTTTTGAAATATCCGATATATGAAGATGGTGATTATCAATAAATTTACCGAGAGCACCGAATGCAGAGGTCACGGGATCCGTTGCCTTTACAATCTCATGACCGATTATTGCGCCTTCCTGAATTCCGACAATCTTGGTTGTACTTCCGCCAACATCAAGACCGATCACAATTCCCATAATTCAAGAAAGCTCCCTTCCGGGCATAATTTGTAGTTCCCTCGGCTTTAGCGAGCCATTCTGTACTGTTCCGGATACTCAACCGCTTGCTGAGGAGCGAGCTCCTTATCAATCAGCGAAACAGTTCTCGGAACCGCAACAAAACTGTGAGCACGAGCATCGATGGGTTTTACGTTACCGTCCATAGCATACGTGGAACCCGAGATAAAGTCAATTACGCGCTGCGCAATCTTCGCGTCCACATTCTCAATGTTGCATATCACCATATGGCCGGCTCTCAGATGATCACAAACCCGCTGAGCAGACTGAATATTATTCGGTTGCATGATTACTAACTGCTGCTCCCCGGATGATTTCAGCGGGACGACCTTCTGAGGCGCGCTCCTCTGAACGGAGGAATATTGCATCGTCGGCTCCGCGCCGATCGGAGCTTTATATCTCTCCTGTTGGGAAAAAGAAGGATACCCGGGTTCGGTATCGTACTCCTCGGCTGGCTGTTCCTCGTAATCATACTCATTATCATAATCAAACTCGGCATCATCCGGATATCCGGACAACCTGTCTACAAGCTTCTTGAAAAAACCGGCCATCTTCACTACCTCCAAATATCATCTTATGCACTATCGACTCAGATGAATACAAAAGTGAGCTAACAAGTGATAAGAATTACTAGGGTCAGTATAGAAGTCTTCGGAAATTGAATCAATAGAATATGAGAACAAGTAAAACGACTGTAATTACAGGGAAATATAAACCGTCTATTCTAACAGGCATCTTACAGAAATTGCCCCGATCCGGGAATTCCGACGGTTCCCGCAAGGTTTTCCGGAAAGATCGGTTTTAAGAGTATCGGGGCCCGAATATCGATGTTCCGACCCGAATATGGGTGGCTCCGCAGGCAATCGCCTCTTCATAATCCGAACTCATTCCCATGGAAAGAACCTTCCACTCATCGGCATCGGACACGTCCGATTTCATTTTTTCAAACAATGCACGGAGACCTTCAAAGACTTTTCGTGGTGCAAAAAAACTCGGTTCGGCCGGCGCCATGGTCATCAGTCCGCAAAGTCGAATGTAGGGACATTCATTGGCCGACCATATCGCTTTGGAAATCTCATGCTCGGAAAACCCGTGCTTCGTCTCCTCTTTCGAAATATTTACCTGAAGCAGTACCGAACTATGTATTTCCGCTGCTTCGGAGCGGACGGATATCTCCTTGAGCAAATGCATCGAGTCCACGGAATGAATGAGCTCGGCGTTCCCGATCAGTTTCTTCACCTTATTGGTTTGAAGCGTTCCGATGAAATGCCATTTCGGCCGAATCCCTTCTTCTTCGAGGGTTTCCTTTTTTTCGAGCAATTCCGACACACGGTTTTCTCCCAAATCCGTCAGGCCGAGCTCATATGCAGCCCGGGCATATTCCGCGGGGAAAAATTTTGAAACGCCGATAACGACCAAATCGTTCGCCCCTCTTCCGGATTTTTTCAAACATGTATTCACGTTCTCGCGAAAAGCATCCAGGCGTTCTTTCATCTCTTTTTTTACGGAATCAACCTTCTTTGTATCCAAAACCGTTCCTCCTACTCGACCTTTTCTCCTTCGGACAAGGTGTTTGGATTCGTAATTACAATCGTACTCGTGTCCGGTTTGTCGAACCCATCAATCGGGCTGATGATTGCGTATTCCCGATCATAGTCGAGAAGAACGACACTCAGTGACCAGGCGTATCCGCTTGAGTTGATAAGAATCTTCGCAGACCCGGCATCATAATCCGGGTCAACCAAAGCGGTTCTCGGAATACGTAACCCGGTTGTCGATGAGCGAACGATCTCCACTTCGGCCGTCCTTCTGTCCAAAAGACGTTCGATTTGGTTCTGGGTAACGAACACGATAAAAACACCGTTGGAATGCTGTGAAGACCGGATGACCCGACAGTCATCGATTACAATCCCCTCCGAAGGAACTCGGATGGTATGTGATGATTCCAAAGGAAAATCCGAAGTGCTCATTTCAGGAATGACACATGCAAAATATTGAGATTCATTTTGACAGATCCGAAGAACAGACTGCCCCTTTTCGATTTCCAAGCCCCCGAGAATAATCCGGTTCGCCTCGTCAATATATCGCTCGCACTCAAGCGAAACCATCGTCATCAGGGTGTCGGGAGTAAGCTCACCTTCCAGCCCGTCCAGTTTGAAGGATACAATCCCGGGCTCCGGCGCTTTTATAATCGAAGAATTTTCCGATAATTCCTGCTCGAGACTGGTTTTATTCTTTCGAAGTACGGTCAATCGCTCGTCATCAAAATCTATGTTTTGAAGTCGCGTGTCCCGCTTGTCCATCAACACCTGAATTGAGGAGGAATACGATGTCAGGTTTGAAAGATCACCTTTAAAGCTATCGGCCCGAACCATATTGATCAGAGGAAGAATATCGGCTGATGTTTCGTTATATACCGCAACAGCACCCAATCCCTTTCCGAGACGAACCAGTTCTCGCTCGATTTCCACAATTTGCCGTTGAATATTGTTCAGCTCGGATACGGTGTCATCCACACCGGGAGGAATCACCATGGCAAGTTTTTGCGTTTTGGATATACGGCTCCCTTCGGTCGAAAGCGTAACCAACAATCCGGCTGTATCGGATACAACGGTCGACTCCTTTCGTACAATCAGCATCTCCGCGCCGATCGAATGCTCGACACTGCCCACCGAAACAAAAGCAAATTGAGGCTTTGCGGCAACGAAATCATTCACGTAAAGTATCGCCGATGCAGTCACGACTCCGAGCAACAGAACAACGACAGTCATGAACAGAGCGCTTGTAATCGCTCGTTTCCGCCGCACCTTTTGAAGATGACCCAAATGCTCTCTGGACACTTTTCGCTCGGCTGTTCCGCGTTGGGTCGATTTTTTACTCGGATTCTTATTGCCCTGCTTCTTCGAATCACTCATCCGGAATATTCCTCCATTTGATCGACTGCCATCATCGCGGCAAGATATATCTGTTCGGAAACCAGTCCGCCTTGCATATATACATTATACGGCGGTTTGATCGGACCGTCCGCAGAAAATTCTATGGATGAACCCTGAACAAATGTACCGGCAGCCATGATTACCGGCACATCATAACCGGGCATATCCCAAGGCTCCGGTGTAACAAAAGAATCAACCGGAGAGCAGGTCTGAACGATTCTGCAAAAGGACAGCACCTGTTCCGGCAATCGGAAGCGGATGCTTTGAATGATATCGCCACGTTGATCGAAAGGTCCCGGAAAGGTCCGGAAACCGGCTTTTCGAAAAAGTTCGGCGGCAAATATCGAGCCCTTAAGACTCTCTGCAACGATATGAGGCGCCATAAATAATCCCTGGGCAATCGTACGGTTGAATCCCAGTGAAGGACCGACATGATGTCCCAATCCCGGAGCAGTGAGCCGGTATGCCGCCGCCTCCACCCATTCCTTTTTTCCGACGATATAGCCTCCGGTCGGACATAAACCGCCGCCCGGATTCTTAATCAGGGAGCCCGCGCACAGATCCGCTCCGTAATGACACGGCTCTTCTTCTTCTACAAACTCGCCGTAACAGTTGTCCACCAGTATAACGGCGCTTGATCCGGTCCCACGGACCGTTTCGATGATTGAGCGAATCTCGGAGCCGAGAAGACATCTTCGATCCGCATACCCTTTGGATTTTTGAATGAATACAAGCCGCGTCTCTTTGTCCACCGCTCTTTCAATGGCGACCAAATCCGGTGAATCATCCTCCCGAAGAGCTACCTCCTTGTATAGAATCCCAAATTCCCTCAGTGATCCTTCCGCCGGCTTCCGGTCCTGTTTTGATATTCCGATCGCGGTTGCCAACGTATCGTACGGCGTCCCGGTCAGGGATATCATCGTATCCCCGGGCCTTAAAATACCGAAGAGACACGCCGCGATCGCCTGTGTACCGCTACTGATCTGGATGCGAACATACGCCGACTCCGCTCCGAAAACCTGCGCGTACATCCGTTCGATCTTTTCTCTTCCGATATCGTCGTAACCGTAACCGGTCGACGATCCGAAGTGAGCTTCCGAAATACGAGCATCCCGAAAAGCGTTCAGAACACGCAACTGATTATTTCGCCGGATTTCCTCAATACGGGATATGGCGGGCGCAATCTCCTGATGAACCGACGCGGCCGTTTTAACGACCGCGTCGGAAATTCCAAAGATCTGAAAAGGATTTTCCATCAAATGCCGTAGACCTCCTCGGAGGTCAGCACACGAATGCCCGCTTCCTGAAGCTTGCTCAGCGCAAGCTCCGGATCACGAACGCGAATGACGACGACAGCGTCATCGGAGGCTCTTCCGACATAAGCGTAGAGATATTCAAGCGATAGTGACCCATCCGATAAAATCGATAACGCGTGATCCAACGTTCCCGGTCGGTCCGCAATCGCAATCGCGATCACCGGCGTACTGCTCACTGTAAAACCGGCCTTAGTAAGAATATCGACCGCCTGATCCGGCTTGTCCAAAATCATTCTAAGAATCCCGTACTCCGTCGTATCCGCGATATATAGCGCGCGTATGTCGACATTATTCTGTCCGAGCGTCCGGGTTACTTCCGCAAGTCTCCCGGATTGATTTTCGAGAAATACATTGATCTGTCTCACCAACATGGCAGTATACCTCCTCGAGTCAGGTTCGTATCCGTTCTCTGTCTCAATTATATCGTATTTATCTTACCAAGTCGCGGCCGGCTTGAAATGCATCCAAATTCATCGATATCAAATGGGGTTTTTCGGAAAAACTTTCCTCTATCGATTCCTTCCAAACGCTCTCGGGGATATCCGTAAAGATCGATAATGCTCCGATCATTACAATATTCGCCGCTTTGGCACTACCGAAGGAAACGGCCGTCTGTTTTGCGTCGATCTCAATCACGCGCGCGTTGCCCTCGCCAGCTTCTTTTATTCTTTCGGAAATCCGATCCGGATATTTCTCATTCCCCAGAAGAACGGGAAGAGGTTTCACCGGCGCGCTGTTTATGATCATCGTCCCACCTTTTTTGAGAAGCGAAACCCAGCGGATTGCCTCCAAGGGCTCGAAAAACAGGCAAAAGTCCGCCATTCCTTCATCGATAATCGGCGAATATACCTTGCAGCCCATGCGAACATAAGTAATTACGGACCCGCCTCGCTGACTCATCCCGTGCACCTCGGAAACCTTTACATCCAGACCCGTCTTCATTGCCACTTTCCCGAGGAGCTTTCCCGCGACCAGCGTTCCTTGTCCTCCGACTCCCGACAAAACCACGGAGATACACTTGGATGAAGTCGATGTTTTTAGCGCTTGCCCGCTCATTATAAATCACCCCCGACACTCAATGCACCAACCGGACATACATTGACGCAAAGTCCGCAACAGTTGCATGTTTCCCGATCGATGACCGGTTTGTTGTCCGGTCCTGCCGTCAGTGCGGGGCACATGATACGGATACATTGTCCGCAGGCCGTACATATATCCTTATCAACCCGGGCATATTTTCCTTTCGGTCCCTTTCCCGTCGGAATCAAAGCGCAGGGTCTTCTGGCGATGATGACCGATACGCCAGGCTTCTCCAATTCTTCCTTGACTTTTTTTCTGCACAGATCCGTATCCACCGGATCAACCACTTGAATGGATCGTACACCGATGCTTTCGCACAATAACTCCAGTGAAATCGCCGGAGCGGGACTCAGTCGAATGTCCATACCGGTTGATGCGTTTTGTTGATGACCGGTCATACCGGTAATCGAATTATCAAGAATGATTACCGTAACCGAGCTTTGGTTATACACCGCGTTGATCAGATTGGTTACTCCGGAATGAAGAAAAGTCGAATCCCCGATGACCGCAACGGTTTTTCGGGAATCTCGGGCATCGGATGCCTTGTCAAATCCGTGTGCCATTCCCACTGACGCGCCCATGCAGACGCAGGTATCCATGGCGGAGGTTGGGGGCAACGCACCGAGAGTATAGCATCCGATATCGCCCATAACCTGAACTTTCAGGCGTGACAGAGCCATGAAAAGGCCTTTATGCGGGCAACCGGCACACATGACCGGCGGACGGCCGGGCGCAACGGGGAGACCGGATCCGGAAATCGCTTGTTCCGGAGTCGAAGTCGGGTTCAAGGTTTTTCGAAGAACGGAGGTGGAATACTCTCCGGTAATCGGAAGCAGTGACTTGCCTTCACAAGGTATCCCCATCGCGAGGATTTCTTTTTCGAAGAAAGGATCCAACTCCTCGACAATCACAAGGCGTTTGACCTTTTTCGCGAATGATCGAATCCGCTTTTCCGGAAGAGGCCAAATCATACCGAGTTTCAAGACGCTGGCTTCAGGAAGAGCCTCTTTGACGTACTGATAAGCCGCACCGGAGGTGATGATGCCGAGTTCGGAAGAACCGATGTGCTCCTCATGCATCCCGACCGCTTCGGTCTGTTCCGATGAATCGGCCATAATCTCTTCCATTCTCTTCTCGACGATTTTGTGGCGCTTAACGGCCATCGCCGGCATCATTACGTATTTGGACACATCCTTGGAATAATCCTTCACCTCGATTTCGTTCGGTTCTCCGAATTCAACGATGGATCTTGAATGTGAAACCCGTGTTTGAAGCCGGATAAGTACCGGCGTATCATATTTCTCCGATAATTCAAACGCTTTCACAACAAAGTCCTTGCATTCCTGAGCATCCGACGGTTCCAGCATCGGGATTTTCGCCGCTCTCGCGTAGTGTCTGCTGTCCTGCTCATTCTGAGAACTGTGCATGCCCGGGTCATCGGCGACGACATATACCAAACCGCCGTTGACTCCCGTATAGGAGGAGGTGAAAAGCGGGTCGGCCGCAACATTTAATCCGACATGCTTCATGCAGGTCATCGCGCGTGCACCGCGAATCGATGCACCGATTGCAACCTCGGCCCCCACCTTCTCGTTTGTCGACCATTCACAGAAAATCCGGTCGTACCCGGCTACAGCCTCGGTTATTTCCGTACTCGGCGTTCCGGGGTAAGAGGATACCACCTTAACGCCGGCCTCATAAGCGCCGCGCGCAATGGCTTCATTTCCCAAAAGGATTTGCTTCAATCTAATCCCACCTCTTCAGCGAAAAATACTTTCCAGTAAGTATAACACACCGATACCGCGTTCCGAAAGCGTATTAAAACGCCTTGGATCTCATGTCGATGACTCTTTTTGACTTACCGGCGGTTCGCTCCAATGTCTTGGGATTCAGAAGCGTCACCTTTACGTCAATTTGGAGAACGGTTTTGATTTTGTGTCGAATCTCTTGCGTCAGTTGTTCAAGTTTTGAGTAACTGTCAAGCATGCTTCCATCCAGCAATTCAACCTGAACCTCCATCTTATCCATGAATTTTTCGGTGGTAACAATCAGTTGATAGTGCTGGCCGATTCCTTCCATTCCCATGAGCACCGCTTCAACCTGAGACGGAAAGACATTGACGCCCCGAATGACCATCATATCGTCGGAACGACCGCGGACCAAATCCATTCTCGCGCTTGTACGACCACATTTGCAAGGCTCGTAAGTAATGGAGGTGATGTCCTTCGTCCGGTAGCGAAGCATCGGAATTCCTTCCTTGGTAATGGTTGAGATAACCATTTCGCCCTCGCTGCCTTCCGGGAGCACCTCTCCCGTTTCGGGATCGATAATTTCCGCAATGAAGAAATCCTCGTTGATATGCATGCCCGAGTGCTCGAGACATTCATAGGACAATCCCGGACCGCAAAGTTCGGTGAGACCGTAATTCTGTGTGTCATTGATTCCGAGTCTCTGTTCAATCTGTTCACGCATCTCGGGCGTATGCCCTTCTCCTCCGAACATGCCCGTCTTCAGGTATATCTCATCTCTTCCCACGCCGAGTTCGTGCATAATTTCCGATAAGTGAAGCACATAAGAAGGCGTTGCGATGAGGACCGTGGACTTTAAGTCCTTCATAAACATAATCTGACGCTCGGAGTTACCGGACGATATCGGCAGAACGGAAGCCCCGACTTTCTCAAGTCCGTAATGCAGTCCGAAGCCGCCGGTAAAAAGGCCGTAACCGAAGGCGACCTGCGCGATGTCCTCGTCGGTCACTCCGGCGGCCGTGCACATCCGCGCACAACATTCGGTCCAGTTATCCATGTCATTTCGGGTATATCCGACGACGATCGGTTTTCCGGTCGTTCCGGAAGAACTGTGAAAGCGAACGATGTCTTTGTTGGGGACGGCAAACATTTCGGTGGGATAATTGTCCCTGAGATCGGTCTTCACCGTAAACGGAAGCTTCTCGAGGTCCTCAAGTGTCCGGATGTGTTCCGGCTTAAGGCCGATCTCATCCATGCGTTTCTTATAGAAGGGTACCCGCTCAAACGCGTAGTTCACCTGCCACCGCAGCCGCTCCAACTGAAGCGCTTGGATCTCACTTCTTTTCATTGTTTCCGCTTTGTTCCAAATCATCTGTCCGTCCCCTATCTGTTTATTTATCTTCTAAACCACTTCATCCTTCGGTAAAACCTTTTTCTGCTCGGAAGTGACCGGAATATCATAGCCGGCAAAGGCATTCTCAACGACTTCCTTGCTGATTTTCGGTGTAAACCATGAAACGACCGGTACAAGCATCAATCCGAACAGCATCGCAAATGCACCCGCATTAATCGGGGAAGCCAAATTGATCGGCAGTCCCGTCGGAAAAGTAAAGGAATGACCGAAAAGCGGTCCGTTCGAAAGAATCAAATGCGTGACCGTGATACCGACGCCGCTTACGAAGGATGCCCATACGGCGGCTTTGGTCACTCCCTTCCAGAAAAGCCCGTAAAGGAACGGGGCGATAAATGAGCCGGACAGAGCACCCCATGAAATCGACATCAGTTTCGCGATGTACATATCGTTCGTACGATAGGAATACAAGGCCAAAAGCATCGATATGATGATGAATATTCCGAGAAAAATTCGGATCCACGTGACTTTGCCGGTCTCGGACATCTCCTTTTTTCGGTTCGGAGCAATCAGGTCAAGCGTGATCGTCGAGCTGGAACTCAAAACCAAAGAAGAAAGAGTAGAAATCGATGCGGATAGAACCAGGATGATAATCAAGGAAATAGTTAGCGGGGATACCGCCTTCTCCAACATAATCGGCATAATCATATCGGTGCTGAATTTGCCGGTAACCGCGTTGGTTGCTTCCTCCGGGCTGACAAAAATGCGACCGAACGCACCGAGAAAATAGGATCCTCCGGCGACAAACAAGGCAAAAATCGTCGATATGACGGTAGCCGCTTTTACGGATTTCTCATCTTTGATTGAGTAGAATTTCACGACCATCTGCGGAAGCCCCCATGCGCCGAGAGAAGTCAGAATTACGACGCCCAATAGGTTTAACGGCTCCGGACCTAAAAACGATGTGAATACTCCGTTGATTTCGCTCGTAGGAGAGCTGAACTTCGACAGTTCGACGATACTTCCCATCAACCCGCCGTGATCATTGAGCACTCCTCCGATTACGATCACAATACCGATGAGCATGACGAATCCCTGGATCGTATCGTTGATGACGTTGGACATATATCCGCCCAAGACAACATAAAGAGCGGTAAGAAGACTCATCGCGACGATACAGATCTCGTATCCGAGCTCGATGCGATTCAGACCGAGCGCCGATGTGAACAAATACGAAAGTCCGTTGAAAACAGAGGCCGAATAGGGAATCAGAAATATGAAAACGATCACGGCCGCAACGGTTCTCAACGCTTTACAATCATAGCGGCTCGCAAAAAAGTCCGGCATCGTATTGGACGAAAGATGTTTGGTCATGATACGGGCTCTGCGTCCCAATAATTTCCAGGCGACGAGACTGCCGATAAACACATTGCCCAAGCCGATCCATACGGCCGATAAGCCGTAACCCCATCCGAACATTCCGGCATAACCGATGAATACCACTGCGGAAAAATAGGTCGCTCCGTAGGAAAAAGCGGTAAGCCAAGGCCCTACGTTTCTGCCGCCCAAAACAAAAGACCCGACGTCCTTTGCATGTTTCTTGGCATAGAAACCGACCGCTACGGTAATACAGAAAAAAACAAAAATGAGTACTGCATGAATAAGATCCCACATAAACTACCATCCTTCTGCCCGAAAAGGGCGCTTCAAAAATATTGTCGGGGAAAATACTGCCTTAATATAATAGCAGAATCAAAAAAAGACGCAACCGAAGAGGACATTTTCCGCCGGAGTTCCGCAGCAGATCCCGTGCCGCTCCGCTTCAGGTCTCGCTCTTATTATAATAAGAGAGAAGCCCTTTCTTCAACTGAGTTCCGCAAGATTGCCGAAGGCAATCTGAGGACCTGTTTGAAGTCGAAGAAAGGGCTTCTCTCGTTGGTGCGGTCGACGGGACTTGAACCCGTATGGTCTCCCACACGCCCCTCAAACGTGCGCGTCTGCCAGTTCCGCCACGACCGCTTATCGCTGTCGAAAGTCTCGGCTTTCGACAGCAAGAATGATTATAACCAGTCCATTCACCCGTGTCAACAAACGCAGATTAACAGATTGTCCGTGCTTTTCCCGTATACACTTTTCTCCGATTCACATACTTGCAAGAAAACCAATCAATGCAATGATAGCGATGACAATCAAAATTGCGATCACGACGCGGATCGGTGAGACGGGTGCTTTTCCGCCGACTTTTCCGGTTTGACCGTTAACCACGAATTGGAATACCTTTCCTTTGTATGAGAATGTCGAAAGCCATACCGGAAGAAGGATATACTTATAGGTGATCCGTCCGAACTCCGTCGAAAATGAACTGACCCGACCCTCGTCCGCGTGCCATGTTTTCCGAATATGAGTAACGATATTCCCGCGGAGAATACTGCGGATTCCCTCCTGAGCCTTCGTCCACGCATCTTTGAGTCCGACCGAGTATCGTTCCGCCCCGAAGCCGGCCAGAAGCTCCGGTCGATAGGGTACCAATTGTTTGAAATCAAAGGGTTCCGCCCTCCGCACCATGGAATTTTCGTCGCGATCGGTCGCGACTACGCTGTAGTCATTAATAAACTCCTGATAAATACCCGATACATTTTTCCAATCGGTTTCGGTGATATATGTATCTCCTTTTTTTACCATGCGATTGTATCCGGCGGAGCCGTTAAAGGTGGATGTGGTATATGTGTCGAATGTCCAATAGGGCAGATAGACCCCGCGAAAAGCCTCAGGCCGGGCACTTCTTTTCGCCTCTCGGGGCGTGAATATCTTTCCCTTCAGCCATTTGGAAAAGAGACCTCCCGCCTTGTCTCCGGAAACAATGAACGGACAAACGCCACCGGGGGCAATGGAGTTGGCTCCGGCAGCAGGCATCACGTTTGTGGATGCGCAAAAAGAGCAGACGGCCGCCGTTTCCAGCGCGTCGTATATCTCTTCTCCGCCACAATTTTTACAGATGACCACCTTTTTTTCGGCACCCCAGTTGAAGCTCTCGGTACGGTCCGCCTGAGAAAAATCAATTTCGGAGACGGATTGTTCACTCTCGGGTGCAGGAAGCGTTTTCTTATAGCCGCAAAACGCGCAAAGCATCCCTCGGGTCGCCGGGTCATATTCTACGGTTGCAGAGCAGTTCGGGCACTTCTTGTCCGTTACCTCTTCGGTTTTCTCGATTCTCAGCTCGGTAACGTTTACGTCAGATGTCGTTTGTTTCTTTTCCTCGGACATGCTAAATACCCTCCTTATCCGATTTATTCTCAGCCGATGAAACCGGCATCGAAAACAAAAACACGAAAGTCCATCGCAGGAACAAATATCTTCTCGTCCGAAAACAGTTTTTCGGATGATTCCAGATATTTTACGATCGGCTCTTTACACCCCGCATCGCATTTTTCATCACCCGCCGCATCCGTATCCGATATCGGGATATCCACGGTGTGCGACTGATTGCGATTCCGGTTCAGCGCGAAAATTATCCGACGCGGACCCAATTGCCTGATTCCGAAAAAGTCTTTCCCGTTCTCGTCCAACGTCCGGTCAAAAATGAAAACATCCCCATTCGCCAGAATAGTCCGGTAATAACCGGTCCGAAGTACAGGATACCTCTTCCTAAGGGTCGACATTTCCCTGAAAAACTCCAGCATCGAATGTTTTTCCTCACTCATTTTGTCCCACGGATAGGTACGACGGTTAAATGGATCCCGATACCCCTCCATACCGATTTCGTCCCCGTAATAAACGGACGGACAACCGATATAGCCGATCTGAAAGACAAAGCCCAGTCGCATCAGCTTCATTCCGATTTCCCGCTGATTATCGTCGAGACGAATGTCTCTTTGTTTTCGGCGATCTCCCGGATCCCTGGCCCCGGAAAGAGCGGTAATGGCTCTGGGCACGTCATGGCTGGATAACAGATTCATTACGCAATAATAGATCGAAGCGGGATAGTTTTCGCGACAGGTCTCCAGTAAATGATCCGTCTCTTCGGCGGATATTTTTCCGCTTACGTATCCGAGAACCGCCTCCCTGAACGGGTACCCCATCACCGAATCGTGGGTTCGTCCGAGAACAAAGTCCCGATACGCGCCGTAGCTGACCTTGTTGCTCGCGTCTTCCCATACCTCGCCCATCACGACCCCTTCATCTCCGGTGTGTTCGCGAACGCAGGTATGAATTTCGCGGATGAAGGAATCGGGCAGTTCGTCCGAAACATCGAGCCGAAAACCGGAAGCACCCTTCCTGAGCCAGTGGGCAATCACGCCGTCCTCACCGAGAATATAGTCACGATAGGTCAGGTCGTTTTCGTTCACATTCGGCAACTCCGGGAAGCCCCACCACGAGTCGTAGTGAATTTGTCCGCTCTTGCTTTTCGAAAAGGAGTACCACGAAAAATACCGGCTCTCCCCGCCCTCGGTCAAAGCTTGGTACGCACCTTTTTCGGGATATCTTCCGTACTTGTTGAAGTAGATGCTGTCCGCACCGGTATGACTGAATACCCCGTCCAATATGTACCGGATCTTTCTTGCGCGCATCTCCTCGTCAAATCGGGAAAAACCCTCTTCTCCGCCGAGAAGGGAGTCTGCTTCCATATAATTTCCGGTGTCATAACGATGGTTGGATTTTGCGGAGAATATCGGATTGAGATAAATTAACTCCACATTCAATCGTTCCAAGTAATCCGCTTTTTCCGCGATGCCCGAAAGGCTTCCTCCGAAAAAATCACAGGCGATGTAACCGGTTTCCGGCTTTCCGTCGATATCGACATCCTCATCCCAGTTTTGATGAATGATTCGCTCGGGGCGGTTGTTTTTTCGGATCGTTTCCTCATATGAAAAGCTCGAGTCTCTTGAAAAGCGATCCGGAAAAATCTGATAAATTAACGCACCCTTCATCCAATCCGGCGTGCTGAGGTTTTTCGAGTAAACCGTTATTTGAAAAGCGTGGGGCGTACGATGCTCATCGGCACCGACACGGGCGGGTATCGGACTGATGCGGCCGGCACCGGTGAAGTCCTTCGAAGACCGAACATAAAAGAAGGCTTCGTCGCCCGCATCCGTGTTCGACGCGATGGGAATCAAACGAAACCAATAGAAGAAAAGACAAGGCTCCGACGGCATCCGAATCTTTATGGAATAACGATTTTCCTTTTCTTTTTTCATCGTTTTTTCATGATAAGACAGGACAGAAAGGCCATAGGAATAGCAAAGAGTCGGCGGTGCCAAATCGGCAGACACGTCAACGGAAAGATAAACGTACGAGCCGCATTCCGCCGCCCCAAACGGATTGCGGTATTGAAGATTCCGGCTTATGTGAATGATCGGAGAAACACCTTTATCTCCGGAAAGTATCATTTTCGAGTCCCTCCGCCTTTCCCGGGCTTCGCCTTCTTATTGGTCCCGGAGGAAGCTTTGGGTCTGGTCGAGGGATTTGCCGTCAAAACCGGTTCCGTTTTTCCCTCTTGATTTTGCCCTCTGGACGGATCGGGCGTTTTCGGAGCAGGAATCTCCTCCATCGCTTTCGCCTTTTGGCTTAAATCGATTCCGGTAATCAATGAATATAGACCCATATACTCCGACGCGGACCGTTTCCAGGAGTAGTCTCCTCTCATGCCTTCGGCAATCAGGCCTTTCCATATATTCTTGTGTTGCCGATAAAGATCACAAGCATATTTGGTGACGAAAAGGAATTCGTGCGCATTGATGTTCGCGAAAGAAAAACCGTTTCCTTCACCCGTGTATTCGTTATATGGCTTTACCGTATCCTTTAATCCCCCCGTTTCTCTGACGACCGGCACCGTCCCGTATCTCATCGAAATCATCTGAGATAACCCGCAAGGTTCGAATATCGACGGCATGAGAAACAAATCCGATCCGGCATAAAGCAGATGAGCAAGTTCATTGTTGAAATATAGGCACGCCGCCATTTTCCCGGGATGTTGACGTGCGAGATCCGATACGGCTCTTTCATAGAAGCTGTTCCCCGTTCCGAGAACAACCAGTTGCATTCCGTCATATAGCATCTCACCCGCAACGCGAAGGAGCAAATCCATTCCCTTCTGATCAACGAGTCTCGAAATCATGACACATAAGGGAGCGCCGGGATTTTTCTGCAGCTTCAGTTGCTTTTGAATTGCTTCCTTACACGCCGCTTTTCCCTCGGCATAGTCATCTGTTCCGAATTTTTTCGGAATGTATCGGTCCGTTTGCGGATTATACTCTTCCTCGTCAATGCCGTTGAGTATTCCGGACACCTTATACGCATATTTTTGAAGCGTGCGATTCAACCCTTCCCCGTAATAATCGGTCATGATTTCGTATGCGTATGTCGGGGAAACGGTCGTTACGGAATTTGAATACACGATACCGGCCTTCAGAAAATTGACCGCCCCGTCCTTAAGGGAAAGCTCCTCCGTAAGATAATGATCCGGAAGATCCATCATGTCCTTAATCGGTTCGATTCCGTGAATCCCCTGATACTTCAAGTTGTGAACCGTAAAAACGGTCTTGATATCAATAAACTTTCCCTTGGCCCGATAGTGCGCGTCCATCAACAGAGGAATCATACCGCATTGCCAGTCATTGAGGTGCATCACGTCGGGATGAAAGTCCATGAGATCGTCAATCAGCTCAAGTACGGCGCGTTGAAAAAAGCAAAACCGCTCAATATCAAAAACATACTCAACATACGGTGTGTCAAAATGGAAATAGTACTCATTGTCGATGAAATAATGAATCACTCCTTCTCTTTCGGTCGAGTACAGACCGGCATAAAGTGAGCGCCAACCCATTTTGACCATCTTCCATCCGATAAATTTCATTTCCTTGGAGTATTTATCCTTTATCGGCTGATACAGGGGCATAATCACCCTGGCTTCACAGTTTTGTTTTGGCAGCGAAGACGGGAGTGATCCGATTACATCGGCCAAGCCGCCCACTTTTGCGTACGGAGCCACCTCGGATGAAACGAACAGAATCTTGATTTTCTTCATACGATTGCCCCCTTGTCAATAACAACCGGGTAATCATTATGCCCGACCAACTGAGTACCCGGACGGATTACGGCATTCTTGTCCAGGATCACATGATCCAGAACGCAATTATCTGAAATATGAACATCCTGCATGATCACAGAGTTGCGAACGGTGCTATTTTTGGATACGGTCACACCGCGAAAAAGGATTGAGTTTTCGACCTGCCCCATAATGCGACATCCGTCGGAAACCAAAGCGTTCTTAACGTCACAAGCATCGTAGTATAGGGTCGGAGCCTCATCTTTTACCTTGGTGAAAACCGGTGTTCCTTTCCAGAACAAATCCGCCCGCACCCGATCGTCAAGCAATTGCATGGATGCATTGAAATACGTCTGAATATTGTTAATCCGCAGGACCAGTCCCTTATATTCGTATGCTCGGATTTTCATGGTGTCAAATTTTTTCAGCAATGAATAAATTCCGAAATTCCGGTCTCCGTGTGACATCATCTCGGAAATCAAATCGATCAGCAACGTTCTTTTTAAAGCGATAACGCCGATGCAACAACGGTTGGACTTCGTCTTTTCGGGATTGAAGAGCACGTCGGTAATCATTCTCTTCTTATCGGTTTCGAAAATGAAGTTGGGGGAACCGTGTTTGGTTCCGTCCCGGTTATACATGACCGTCATATCCGCTCCGCTGCTCTTTAGCACTTCGATGAAATCATTGAATGTGGTGTTAATTACAATATTGCTGTTTGCAAGAATAATATACTCCGACCGGTTGGAACGGATAAAATCCAGAAGACCCGCCATTTCTTCGCCGTCCTCCGTTGAAGTCGATTCCGAATTGACGTACGGCGGAAGAATATGAAGGCCGAAGTTTTTTCGGTCCAGATCCCAGGACGCACCCGTTCCCAAGTGATCCATCAAAGATTTATACTTATTCAAAGTTAAAATACCGACGCTTTTTATTCCGGAGTTGACCATGCAAGACAGCATGTAATCGATAATTCGATATCTCCCGCCGAATGGAATCGCCGCTAAAGCCCTCGGTTTGGAAAGCTCTCCCAGTGAAATTTTATGGTTATCGGCAAGAATCAGACCCATCGCATCCAAAAACATTTATGTTTCCTCCTTATCTCGCCTTATACACGAAACGTCTCTTCGATAACGTTTTCCGATTCATTGGTCTTTATATCGCAATCCACCTGACTGTTCGCGGGAATGATTGCGTTTTCCTTAATCTTCAGTCCCTTTTCGATTACGACAATACCCTCCGAACATATCCGGGTATTGATGTACGGGCTTTCTCCGGAAACGGAGGCGCCGGCCTTTACGTTCGGTCCGATGATGGTTCCGAATCCCACGATACACTTATCGAGATAGGCCCCCGACTGAACGGTGACACCGGGCAATAAAACGGAGTCGATTACGACCGCACCTTTTTCGACCGTAACCGAGTCGGAAAGAACACTGTGTTGAACGGTTCCGTATACTTGACATCCGTCCGTCATCGCCGACATTGAGACCGTCGCGTCTTCAGAAATGAAGTTGGACGGTTTGATCGGGTTTCTGCTGTAGATTCTCCAATTCCGATCGATCAGATTCAACTCCTCCGGACGATCCAATAGATCCATATTGCACTCCCAAAGGCTTGCAATCGTTCCGACATCCTTCCAGTACCCCGAGAAGCGGTACGCGATAAGATGCATTGACTTCGAAAGCATCAGGGGTACGATATCCTTTCCAAAATCGTTGTCGGAGTTCGGATTCTCTTCATCCTCAACGAGGATCTCCCGTAGAACGGGCCAGCTGAATACATACACGCCCATGGAAGCAAGGTTGCTCTTGGCCTTTTTGGGTTTCTCAATGAAGGCGGTGATCTCATCGCCGGGACCCGTGTCTAAAATTCCGAAACGCGATGTCTCCTCCCAAGGCACCTCGATTACAGCGAGCGTTGCGTCCGCACCGCGATCGACGTGTTCACGAATCATCTTTGCATAATTCATCTTGTAGATATGATCCCCGGATAAAACGATAATAAGTTTCGCGCCGCAATCATCCAGAAAATCGCGATTTTGAAAAATTGCGTTTGCCGTTCCTTTATACCAGTCGCTTTTCCCCGATCGCAAATACGGAGGAAGAATAAACGCACCGCCGTTATTGCGGTCAAGATCCCAGGGATGTCCGTTCCCGACGTACGTATTCAGGGCAAGAGGCTGATATTGAGAAAGGACCCCCACCGTTTCGATTCCGGAATTCGAGCAATTCGATAACGGAAAATCAATAATGCGGTACCTGCTGCCGAACGGGACGGCAGGCTTGGCGATATTCTTGGTCAGCACGCCGAGTCTGGAACCCTGCCCTCCGGCGAGAATCATCGCGACTATCTCCGCTTTTGCCATTTTTTCACCTCCGAAATATTCTTTTTTCTTTTATACCGGTTGAGTGGTCCGTTAATTGTCTTCACGTTTCCGTGCGGTCAGCGGATACCCTTTTGAGATAAACACCCGATAAAGGAGGAAGATTCATCTCGAAAAAACACGGCTTCCCCTTCCATTCCTCATCGATTGTCTGAAAAACACCTTGGGGGTCTTCGCCCGTCGAATATCCGCTTCCCCCGAAAGAAGCATCGTCAGAATTGATGATTATCCGGTATCGACCCGGTCCGGCAACCGGGATTTTATACGCGTTAATCGGAACCGGGATCATATTCAAAACGACGTAAACATCTTCACTTTGCGACTCTCCCTTTCTCCGAATAATAAAAACGCTGTTATCCCGGTCGGTGTTGTCCATCCATTCAAAACCGTCCCAGGAGCGATCATAAATCCATAATGATTTTTCCGATCGATACAAACGGTTCAGTTCGGCCGTGAAATCCTTCATTTGGCGGTGTGCGTCGTATTTGAGCATAAACCACTCGAGCTCTTCGTAGAACCGCCACTCGATATACGGAGCAAATTCCGACCCCATGAATACGAGTTTGGCACCGGGATGAGCCGTCATATATGTGAGCAACGTCCGAAGAGACGCAAATTTACGCCATACGTCTCCGGGCATTTTATCCAGAAGACTTCTTTTACCGTGAACCACTTCGTCATGAGAAAGGCAAAGAATGAAGTTTTCGGAAAATGCGTAGACCATCGAAAAGCAAAACTGATCATGGTGCCAGATTCTCGCGTAGGAATCGGTTTGAAAATAGTCAAGCGTATCATGCATCCATCCCATATTCCATTTGTGTGTAAATCCCAATCCGCCCTCGGCGACCGGATGTGTCACCTTCGGCCATGCGGTGGATTCCTCTGCAATCATCATGACGTGCGGATAATGCTCGCGTATGACGGAATTCAACTGTCGAATAAAATCCACGGCTTCGTAATGATCGGTTCCGCCGTGAACATTCGGTAAGTATTCAGAGCGACCGTAATTTCTGTAAAGCATACTGGAGACCGCATCGACACGAAGTCCGTCGACATGAAATTCCTCAATCCAAAACGTCGCGTTTGAGATCAGGAACGAGCGAACCTCAGATTTTGAAAAATCGAAAACGAAGGTGCCCCACTCGCGATGCTCACCGATTCTGGGATCCTCGTATTCATAGCAAGGAGATCCGTCAAAACGAATCAGCCCTTCAAGGTTTCTCGGAAAATGCGCCGGAACCCAGTCCAGGATGACACAGATACCGTTTTGGTGCAGATGATCAACGAAAAACTTGAAGTCTGCGGGCGTCCCGAACCGACTCGTCACAGCAAAAAAACCGGTAATCTGATACCCCCAGGAGTCATCCAGGGGATGCTCCATCACCGGCATCAGTTCCACATGGGTATAGCCCATTTCGATACAGTACTTCGCAAGATCGCAAGCAATCTGGCGATAATTCATAAAGTTACCGTCCGGATGGCGACGCCAGGATCCGAGGTGCATCTCATAAATCAGAATCGGCCGAGCTTCAAAAGCATGGGTACGCGCTGCGCAGAATTCCTCGTCTTTCCAGATATAATCATCGGGATCGTACAGAATGGAAGCGTCACTCGGTCGAGTTTCAAAATGGCGCGCAAACGGATCTCCCTTATAATACTCGCGGCCATCCGTCCCGATAATCCGGTATTTATAACGATCCCATTGCTTCGCCTTTGCAATCGAGAGCGTCCAGATGCCTGTATTTTCGTTTCGGGTCATCGGATGGGAAACGGACCAATGATTAAAATCTCCGACGACGTGAACGGCCCGAGCATTCGGGGCCCACACCGAAAAACGGAAGCCCTCCTCCGTGCCGTCCTTTGAAATCGGAAAGGATCCCAAAGAGAGATAACTTTTTCGGTTATTACCGGTATTGAACAGGTATCCCGGATCCATATTGTAAAACGCGGCAAATGCCGCTCACCTCTCCGGCCGATCGCATCGCCCGTATGTAATAATTATACCCGATTCAGGATTCATAACAAGAACAGTCATAAGAAAAGAGACCCGTTTCCGGATCTCCCGCGCGAACAATTCACACTGTTCAAGAAAACGTTACAAAAGTGCTTGTCTGGATTTCGCAAAGGCTTCTCCCTTTTCAAAAGCACGGATGTTGTCGGGAATCATATGATGTCTTCGCTCCGGCAGAACGTCGCGCAGAGCCTGCTCGAAGGATTCTTTTTGAAAAGAGCCGGACGCGGCCGAAAGGCACCCGAGTAAAACAACGGTAGCATACGCCATATTTCCGAGCTCACTGGCGACCGTCGAAGCCTCAATCGGGAAAAAACGAATCCCATCCGGTGCCTCGACAGACTTTACCAGCGCCGAGTCAATAATGATGATCCCGCCCGGCTTCACGATCTTCTTAAACTTCTCGAAGGAGGGCAGATTCAAAGCGATCAGGACATCCGCGTCGTTGATGACCGGCGAACCGATCGCTTCGTCGGAGATGACAACCGAACAATTGGCGGTTCCGCCCCTCATCTCGGGACCGTAGGACGGAAACCATGAAACCTCTCTGCCTTCGATCAGAGCCGCCTCGGCGGCCATTTTCCCCGCGGACAAAATTCCCTGACCGCCGAACCCGGCCAGAATGATGGAATAATCGATCATATGCTAAACCTCCAGATCCTTTCCCTTAAAAACGCCGAGCGGATACTGCGGGATCATATTCTCCCTGATCCACTGAAGCGAGTCGACCGGATCCTTCCCCCAGTTCGTCGGACAAGTCGACAGGAATTCCACAAACGCGAAGCCCAGCCTTTTCTGTTGAACGCGGAAAGCCTTGGCAATGGCCTTCTTGGCCTGTTGAATGCTCTTAAAATCAACGACGGTCACGCGCTCGATATAGACGGCGCCCTGAAGTGTCGCGAGCATCTCGCTCATATTGATCGGGTAACCCTGAAGGTTCGCGTCCCGCCCGAACGGCGACGTGGTCGTCACCTGCCCCAGAAGCGTCGTCGGCGCCATCTGACCGCTGGTCATTCCGTACACCGCGTTATTCACAAAGAACGCGCATATCTTCTCTCCCCTGGCCGCGGCGTGAACGATCTCCGCCGTTCCGATCGAGGCTAAGTCGCCGTCGCCCTGATACGTGAAAACCATGTTCCCCGGGTGAACCCGCTTAATGCCCGTCGCGACCGCCGGAGCTCTCCCGTGCGCCGCCTGGACCATATCGCAGGCAAAATATTCGTAGTTATTATACGTGCATCCGACACTCGAAACGCCGATCGCGTCATCGAGAATATTCATCTCGCACATCACCTCGGCAATGATCCGGTGGATAATGCCGTGCGTGCATCCGGGGCAGTAATGAAACGGCTTGTCCGTAAGCCCTTTGGTCTTTTCAAATACGATTGCCATCTATTTACCTTCCTCGTGAATCTTAATGATCCGGTCCAATATCTCCTGTTGTCCGGGCAGATTTCCGCCCATCCTTCCGTAGAAATGCACCGGCTTTTTCCCGTTCACCGCCAGGCGAACATCCTCAACCATCTGCCCGGCATTGAGCTCGACATCGAGAAATGCCCGGGTCTCCGGTTTTGCCGCCGCGGCCGCGATCACCTCGGTCGGGAACGGCCACAGTGTGATCGGACGGATCATACCGACCTTGATGCCGATCCCGGAAGCCTGTCGGATGACGTTTCTGCAGATCCGACTGCAGGTCCCGAACGCGACGATAATGATCTCCGCGCCTTCGGTATTCAATTCCTCATAGCGCACTTCGTCCCTGCTGACGACCTTGTACTTATCCTGAAGTTCGATATTCTTAGCCTCCAGGTCGTCCGGGTTAATGTAGATCGACTGAATCGTGTTATGTTCTTCTCTGTCCTTCCTGCCGGTCAGCGCCCAAGGCTTTTCGGGTATCACGATCGGTTCCTTTTCGCGAAAAGAAACCGGCTCCATCATCTGCCCAAGCGTTCCATCGCCCAGGATCATGACAAGCATCCGGTATTTATCCGCCAGATTGAATGCCTCGACGGTCATCTCGTAGAGTTCCTGGATCGATGCCGGTGCGATAACGATGTTCCGGTAGTCTCCGTGTCCCCCGCCCTTGGTCGCCTGAAAATAATCTCCCTGCGCGGGAAGGATGCCGCCGAGCCCCGGCCCGCCGCGAACGATATTAACGACGACCGCGGGCAATTCCGCTCCGGCGATATACGAGAATCCCTCCTGCTTCAGGCTGATGCCCGGAGAGGACGAGGACGTAAGGACCCGGCCTCCGGCCGCGGAAGCGCCGTAGACCATATTGATCGCGGCGACTTCGCTCTCGGCCTGAACGAACGTACCTCCGGCCTTATTCATCGTCAGCGCCATATAGTGCATGATCTCGGTCTGAGGAGTGATCGGATACCCGAAATAGTACCGGCATCCGGCCCGGATCGCCGCCTCGGCGATGACTTCGTTTCCCTTCATTAAGACACGTTTACTCATATCGCTTCCTCACTTTTCAACGGTAATGACCGAATCGGGGCATTGGACCGCACAAAACGCACAGCCGATGCACTTGGACTGGTCGATGCAGGAAGCGGGATGATAACCTCTTGAATTCAGACGATCCTGATCCAGTTGAAGGATCTTCTTGGGGCATACCGCGACACAGAGGCCGCAGCCCTTACACAGATCGTCATCGAATGTTACTTTTGCCATCATTGACCTCCATGGTGATTTTCACATAGAACGATTATAGCCATGTGATTTTTAGATTGCAAATTTTTATGCCGTGCGTTTTCTCTATCTGCGAGTCGTCCTTCCTTTTCGAAAAGCGCCTCTGATTCTTCCTATCGGGCGAGCGCCCGGAGCTTTCGCATCCGGCCGGCGATCAGGGCGACCGGCAGCATCATGAGAAGATCCTTCCAGATAAAAGGCAGTACCGAGATCACCAAAACTTCGCTTAGCGACAGCTTTTCCATGACTCCCGCGCCGAACAGATGTGAGAACAGGAAGAGATACCCTCCGCCGAAAATATAACAGACGAGGATCGACGCGACGGATGATAGAGCAATTCCAGCATAGTTTATAAGCGTGGAGCTCTTGGCACTGTCCAAAAGACCGGAGAACATCCCTGCACAGAATGCGCAGACCGGAAAGCCGAGGAGAAATCCGAAGGTCGGCTGGAAAATATAGGATATCCCTCCGCCCGAAGAAAAAACCGGCAAACCGATCAGCCCCATCAGGAGATAAAGGCCTTGTGCCGCCGCACCTTTCCACGGTCCGAGAAGAAGTCCGGTCAGGATGACCATCGGAAGTTGAAGCGTGATCGGGATCGGAGCGCCGGCTACGGCGATCCTGGCGCTGATGATCATCAAGACGGTAAAAACCGGTACCAGAGTCATGGTCCGGAGGAATTCTTTTCTCTTTGCGGACGCCGAAGCTCCGGTCTTGATCGTCGTCGGGTCGGCGGGTTCGCGAATCATCTGTCCCTACCTGTCCTTCAGATAAAAATTAGTCCAATCCGGTTAATTGTAAACCATACACCTCGATTGTCAACCTTTGTGACAAAAATCGGGGCTCCGAAGAGCCCCGAAAATCATTCATTGATCGGCTGTGATTACTCGATCGGCTTACCGCATTCCGGGCAGAATTTCGGCTTCTTGGCTCCGGCCTCGCCCTTCCAGCCGCATTCCTTGCATTCTGCGGGGGCGGGTTTCGGCTTTCCGCACTCGGTACAAAAATTCTTATGGTTGCCCTGAGCACCGCATTCACAGGTCCAAGGAGCCTGAGACGCCCGGGACTTTCCGCACTCCGCGCAGAATTTACTGGTGTTACCGGTCGCGCCGCATACGCAAGTCCAACCTTCAGGTTGTCCGCCTCGGTCCGAAGTCTCCTCATCCTCATTTAGTGACTTGAAGGCTTCTTTTCCGATCTCATCGCCCGCCATTTTGCCCATAAACATGCCACCAAATCCGCCTCCGGATTGATTGGAACCTGCGGCTTCCATACCTTTACCCATTTTATTCGTATAGTTGATCGCAGCACGTCTTTTGTCCTTCTCGAGGAATATGATGTCATCGTAATCTCTGATCTTCACTTTGGCTTCATCAGTCGGGGATATTCCGCCGAACGCAGCGGAAATAACGACCATACCGCGACCTTCAAGCCACTCATCGTCCAAGGCTTGATTCATATAATCCCGTAAGCGTGTTTGCTCGGCTAAAAGGTGGCTGTATACGATTTTATCGACGCTGCCGAGTTTATTGAGCGCTTCGGAAATCTTCTGCATGAACTCAGTCTTGATCTGATCCGCAAGCTCACTGCGTTTATAATCGTCCGCGACATTTCCAACGACGGACTTAAAGAAGGTCACCGGATTCTCGATCCGGAACGAAAAAGTTCCGTTAAGGCGGAGGTCAATCATGCCGAAATGCGGGTCGGGATACATGATCGGCGCGGCCGATCCGAATTTGTTGTCGAGTATCTCGAGCATGTTGACAAAATACACGCGCTGTTGCATCGGGATCTCTCCGCCCGCTTTGATACGGTTCCAAAGATCCGCGATCGACTGCTTGGCGCCGTCCAGAAAACCGCTCGAGCCGAAGCACGAAGGAGCCGACGAAGCGTCCCATGTATACATGCCCGCTTCGGTCGTGAAGTCGGTGACTTCTCCGGCATCCACCAGTAGAAGTGCCGTTCCCTCGGGAACCGCGATATGCGATCCGCTTGAGATCACCTCCGCGTCGCCCTTATTACCGCCGCGGGACATTTTCTTCGCGCCCTTCTTGACAAGGACTTCCTTGCCGAGCGAATCACACGTGAAAAATTCCAGATACTGATCGGAAAGAGTCGATCCGATCGATTGAATTGCTGCCTTAATCAATCCCATTTTGCTTCCTCCTGTGAACTATTTCTCTGTAAGTTTGTCCGCGCGCCATACGCGGATATCAACGGGTGTAAGTCCTACCCCGCAATACAGGCATTGCCTGCTTTCCAGCGTACGTACAGGCGCCCCGCAGTTCGGGCAAACAACCCCGATCGCATTCACTTCCGTGCTCGTCAACTTGCTTTCGTCAATGATATCGACAACGGACATGTTGTAGCGCGTCTGTTCCAGTTGATCCGGTTCTCCCGGTACCACCTCTCCATTTTGCTTGATTACATGAAAATATTCAATAGCGAATTCGAAAGTAATCACCCGGGTCCCTGCCGTTTTATCGTACGAGCGGATACCGGTACGGTGAATTTTGATGTGTGAAAAAGTTTCAGCCTTCCCTTCCCGCTTCAAATCATCGATTCTTTGGCGAATTTTTTCGCGAAATGCGTCGGTCACGCGGATCGGAATCGCGTTGTTGCCGCTTCCGTAATGCAGTAATGGTTTGTCAGAGGTCTCCATACCCCCGGTGCGTTCGGATATTTCACGAAGGGTCATGATCAACAGTTGCTCGCATGAGGATTTTAACTGTTCGATATTGAGTTCCGGAAAATCTCTGGAAATCAAGGGAACCAGTGCGGAAGACATGTCCGAGACAGATTTGGCTCCCGCTTTCGGTATGAAATCGACGTCCGTTATGGACATGTTCTTTTCGGAAAGATCGCGGTTAATTCCGTTATAGATCTGACCGAGCAGAGAACTTTGTATTTTGCGCTTTACATTTCGAATGCCGGCACGAACAAAATAACCGGCGGTCAAAGCTCCTCCGAAAACGATAACAGTAACAATGATCGTAACGAGTATAGGGTCCATTGGTCACTCCTTCATGGCAACTTGAACCGTTTCGAAAACCGCGTTCAATATTTTCAAAAGTCTCAGTAATTGTAAAAGATGCTCCGTTTCATTCGGATGAGCGGCAGTTGGTCACTGGTTTGCCCGACCCATTCCTTCGGTAAATGTTCGTCGAGCCCGCTCGCGAACCTCAAAGGAATACCGGTGATCTCGGAGGCCTCCTTAAGAATAGGGTAGGATATCTCCAATTCCTCTCCGGTCGTCTCATTCAGGAGATTGGAATTATCAATCAGACCGTATATCGGAAGATTGGATGCGGCCGAAAGCTTCATGGCCGTTTCCGCGATGCCCTTGGCATCGATCGTGAAGGGCCGGAATGTGTTGACGACCATAAACACTCGAAAATCGGTACCCTCGATGCGTTTTTTGAGACCGGCAAGCACCTTGGCACCCATATCCTCACCGCCGACATCAATCACACCGATGCTGTCCGGATGATCGAAAATCGCGTTGACCTCTGCGGGTATCGCCGGCACATCGACATTTGTGTTCGCAAAAATCGGCGCAATGACCCGAATGCCTTCTCCCTGCAAGAGTGACTTGGCGTCCGCGGAGCGATAAAAAGGATTGACGGTGTCCAAATCCACGAGGATAACATTGCGTTCCGGATATGCCTCAGAAAGCATCCGGGCAAAATGTACGGATACCTCCGATTTTCCGCTCCCGTATGCCCCGATAAAGATGTAAAGCTTCGGCCGGTTTACCTCCGGGGCCCGCTCATCACCTTTTATAATCTTTTTCACGTCTGATGCCTCCGGTATTTTTCAAAGACGATTGGTTGACGGAATCTCATTCCTGTAATTTAATGGGTAGGAGAGCGCATTCTTCTATTAGTAGATTACCACACGCGTCGCTTGGATAAAATATGATTGCACAACGGATCTAAACCTTCAGGGGGTCAGTATGTTTTCAATTTTTCGTCGCAACCGCAAGTCTTCCGAATCAAAACCGGAGTCCGGATCCGAGATCATCGATCCGACCGCGGTGCGGGATACGGCTTTGATTGCCGTGATTGCAGCCGCCATCGCCCGTTATCGGGAACAGGATTCCTCCGTCTCGCCCGCAGTCGGATTCATCGTACGTCGTGTACGCCGCGTTTGACAGTGTCGGAATCGTTTTGATCGGATTAATGCGTAAAGGACGGATGCCCGCGATTCGAAGCGGGCACACAAGGCGAGAATGAAATATTTCGTATTACTCGGGGACGGCATGGCAGATCTGCCCGTACCGGAACTTCACGACAAAACCCCTTTGCAGGCGGCATCAATCCCGAACGCCGACCGTTTGGCCGCACGATCGTTATGTGGGATGGTTCAAACCATTCCGGCCGGCATGGAGCCGGGCAGCGGACCTGCAAATATGGCGGTCATGGGCTATGATCCGGCACGATATTATACCGGCCGTTCTCCGATTGAGGCGGTGAGCCTCGGGATCGATATGCAACCCGAGGATATTATTTTTCGATGCAATTTAGTCACATTAACCCGGGACGGTAACAGCGATTACAAAGATTGCCGAATGACGGATTATTCGGCCGGTGAAATCACCACCGGGGAGGCCGCCGAGTTAATCGCGACATTGGAAGCCGGTCTCTCGTCCGAAACCGTTCATTTCTATGCCGGCCGCAGTTACCGCCATTGTTTGGTCTGGAAAAACGGGTCGACCGATTTGATCCTGACCCCGCCCCACGATATCAGCGGGAAAAGCATCGCTGAACACCTGCCGCAGGGCGAAGGCTCGGCATTTCTTCTCGATTTAATGAAGCGGTCCGAGACTTTGCTCCGCAAACACCCGGTAAATCTTCGGCGGGCGGAACTCGGGAAAAATACCGCGGATTCCATCTGGCTTTGGGGTCAAGGCACTCGTCCTCAACTCCCCTCGTTCGAGTCGGTCTACGGAAAAACCGGAGCGGTTATTTCCGCCGTTGATCTGATTTTCGGTATCGGTCGCCTGATCGGGTTGGATCGGATTGAGGTTCCCGGTGCGACCGGCACCCTCAACACAAATTACTCGGGGAAGGGCGAAGCCGCAATCCGGGCGTTTGAATCCGGAAAGGACTATGTCTATCTGCATGTCGAGGCGCCGGACGAGTGCGGTCACCAGGGAGACTGTAAAGGAAAAATCCAGGCAATCGAGCGGATTGACGAAGAGATCCTACGCCCGGTTTTCGCCTGGCTTTCAAAAAGAAAAGAGCAAACAGGCGAGGATTTCCGGATCCTTTTTCTTCCGGACCACCCGACGCCGATCGCATTACGTACGCATACGGACGATCCGGTTCCGTTTATGCTGTTCGACAGTGCGAATCCGCTAAAGAGAAGTACAAAATCCTTTCATGAAAAGGACGCCTCGGAAACCGGAATTTATTTTTCTTCCGGTCCGGAGCTTTTCCGGCGATTCATTTTATAGTAGTGACGGTACAGGCAAAAACCGACCGTTTCCCGGTCGATTTTTTCCCGAATCAATCGTTTTTCTATAATTCGGCGACGGTGACACCGTCTCCGCCCTCTCCGACCCCACCTAAACGATAAGAGCTTACTCTCGGATCTCTCTTAAGTATTGACGAAACCGTCGATCGCAAAACTCCGGCGCCTTTCCCGTGAACGATGCGAACCGATTTGATTCCGGAAAGAACACAGTTATCCAAATACCGGTCCAATTCGACGGAGGCTTCCTCGGATGTCTTGCCGATGAGCATCAGCTCCGGCATCGTAGTTTGCGTCTTATTCATTCGGATGCGATCCGTTGATGACGGGGATTGCACATTCCCCGATCGCTTCCTTTTTTTCGGTTTGCCGGTCTCGTTCGTTCCATCGGGTTGCGGAACGCGAAGCGTATCTTTCGATACCGTCACGCGAACGCCTCCCGATTCGATCACACAGCCTCCGCGACTGTCCGGAAGCTTAACCAGCAAGCCTGTCCCGCCGATAACGGATGAAAAATAGGTCTGTCCGAGCACAATCTCTTTCGGCCGTTCCCCGGGAATATCGCCCGGGGATAAGTCACGGGTCTCCGCCTCAAGATCGTGAAGACCGGCTCTTAGATTCCCGCGAATTTTTCGAAGCATTTCCTCCGCTTCGCGGTGGCTCGATTCTTTAATCCCGGTTCGGATATCCGATAACATCCGATCACACTCTACAAGCGTCTCCTCGATAATCGCCCTCTTTTCTTCTCGGGCTTCATCGAGAATCTTCTTTTTTCCATCCTCAATCCATCGTTTCTGTGTGACCAGATCGTCGCTTTGCTTTTTTACAAGCTCACGCATCTCTCGAATTTCCTTTCGAAGCTTTTCACTTTCCCGGTTTTTCTGCTCTGCGGACGAAAGCAGCTCCTCAAACCGAACGCTTTCCTCGGATAAAAAAGATCGGGCCGACCGGATAATTTCTTCGGATAAGCCTAATTTTCGTGAAATGACAAATGCGTTACTCACGCCCGGAAGACCGATGAGCAATCGGTATGTCGGTGAAAGGGTATCCGTATCAAATTCGCAGCAGGCATTTTCAACGCCTTCGGTGTTGATGGCATATCCCTTGAGCTCCTTATAATGCGTCGTCGCGACCGTTACGGCACCTCGTTTATAGAATTCGTCCAATATCGACGTTGCAAGGGCGGCGCCTTCCGACGGATCCGTGCCGGATCCGAGTTCATCGACCAGTACCAACGTCGATTCATCCACTTCGCCGAGGATCGATACAAGGTTTTTCATATGCGAAGAAAAGGTCGAAAGACTCTGCTCGATACTCTGCTCGTCCCCGATATCCGCCAGCACTTTCCCGAAAACCGATACTTCCGAATGATCAAGACACGGAATCATGAGCCCGGCCATCGCCATGAGAGTCAGAAGGCCGCATGTTTTCAGCGAGACCGTTTTACCGCCGGTGTTCGGACCGGTTACGACAAGCGTCCGATAGGAAACACCCACCTCAAAATCGATGGGAACGACTGTCTTTTCGTCAATCAGCGGATGTCTGGCCTTGCGCAGTAAGATTTTGCCTTCCCGGTTGAGAATCGGTGCGGTGGCCTTCATCGCAATGGCCAGCTGTGCCTTCGCCGACATAAAGTCGATTTCTCCGACAAGAGCGATATCGGCAATCAGGACATCGGATACGGTTGCAACCTGAGCGGACAGCATAGCCAGGATTCTTTGGATTTCTTCTCTTTCGGCCGCAAGGTACTCACGAATCCGGTTATTCGCCTCTACGACGGCCATCGGCTCAATGAAAACCGTCTGGCCCGATGCGGAGGTATCGTGAACGATGCCCGGAATGTCACCGCGCTTTTCTGCTCGGACCGGCACAACATACCGATCATTTCTTAAGGTAACGAGTTGCTCCTGTAAAGAAGACGAGTGATTTCGGATCAGTTTGTCCAGCGTTTCACGAATTCCGGATTGCGCGTCCCTGATTTTTCTGCGGATTGAATAGAGCTCGTCGCTCGCCCGATCATTCATCTCCTCCTCGGAAAGGATGCAAAACGATATTTCTGTTTCCAATTCGTTATCGGGAACGAGCATGCGGATTCGCTCGCAAAATGCATTATTGTCGATATCCGCTTTTTGGAGCGCTTTTGATATTCGAAAAACCGACCGGAGAAAAGCGGCCGTATCAAGTAGGTCCTTCATCGACAGAGTACCGCCGGAGCAAGCATAATCCAAAGCATCGCGGATATCGTTGATCCCGGATACCGTAACCTGACCCTCCCGATCGAAATATTCGACGGTATCCCTCGTTTCCTTTAAAAACTCCGAAACCGAATCGAAGTCACTGCTCGGAAATAACTTTTCACAGACCGTTCTCCCGAAAGGGCTTCCGGCCATCGATGTTAAGCGGGACTTGATTTTATTGAACTCAAGCGTTTCCAGGACCTTTCCCGTAATTCGGGCATCCTGTGCCGCCTTTTCAAAGCTTGTATACATTTATGCTTCCTTTTTATCGTCCGATTTCGTTTCTGTGCTATTCGGGGAATCCTCCTTGATATCAGACGGGTCATTCCCTAATTCTTCAAAATTACGAACTGCGGTGACCGCATAACAAACGGTCGAGAATGTTGCCATCAATACGGGTGCGATGAAAATATAATTCGCCAGGTATTTTGTATCCTCCCGCAAAAAGAAAAGTACCGCCAAAGCAATGACAAATAATACCGTGGACACCTTCCCATACCACTTTGAGTGAACGACAAGCATCCTTTGCTGTAGGAAATACGCTCCCCCCAGGATCATGATAATTTCTTTAACCAGAATATAAATAACGACCCAAAGCGGCATTTTGCCGATTAAAAGCATGATGAACGCGGTTGTAAACTGAAAAAGCTTATCCACGAACGGATCGTAGATTTTGCCGAAGTCCGAAATCATGTCATACTTTCGGGCGATATATCCGTCCGCCGCGTCCGTCAACCAAATACCGACGAAAAATGCCAAGGCAAGGATATTGTAGAACTCACCCTTTTCGCCCTCCGCTTGCCCCGCAAAAATAAAGAACCCCATAAAAGGAATGGCAATCAGCCGAACCGTCGTAAGAATATTCGGTAACGTCCATTCCATTCGAAGCTTGCTCAGCATACCGTTTTCCCCTATGCCAAATATTTGGACCGATTCAATTCCTCGAGTGAGATCGTTTTTTTCATTCGCAAACCCTTTTCAATATCCACATCGGAAATCGAACCTTTATGGTAGACAACCAATCGGTTTAGCATTCCCTTCTGAATACACTCGATCGCATGGATTCCCATCAGGCTTGCCATCAAACGATCACGAAGCGTGGGGCGCCCTCCGCGCTGAAGATGTCCGAGGATTGTAGGTCTGGATTCGATTCCCGTAGACTCCTCAATCTTTGCGGCGATTTCGGTTGCGTCTCCGGCACCCTCCGCGACGATTACAATATAGTGCCGCTTCCCCATGTTTCTGCAGTCCAGGATCGTTCGAACGACATCGCGCTCAATATTAAACGGCTGCTCGGGTATCAAGACGACCTCCGCCCCGTTGGCGATGCCGACGTTAAGAGCAATGTACCCGGCCCTTCTGCCCATCACTTCAATCACACTGCATCGCTCATGTGAGGAGGCCGTGTCCCGGAGCTTGTCAATTGCCTCCATTGCAGTATTCATGGCGGTGTCATATCCGATTGTATATTCGGTGCAGGCGATATCGTTATCGATGGTTCCCGGAAGCCCGATGACCGGAACTCCGATACGTGCCAAGTCGCGCGCGCCCTTATAGGATCCGTCCCCTCCGATAACCACCAAAGCTTCCACCCCGAAAACCTTGCACATTTGAGCTCCCTTCAGGACTCCTTCGGGGGTCTCAAATGTTTTGGAACGAGCGGTCATCAAAAAAGTACCGCCTCTTTGAAGCGTCTCGGAAACCTGACGTGTTCCGATTTCATCAAATTCGCCCTTCCAGAGCCCGTGGAAACCCCGGGTGATTCCGAAAACCTTAATTCCGAAATGACTGGCCGCACGAACGACGGCACGGATACTGGCGTTCATTCCCGGGGCATCTCCGCCGCTGGTTAAAACACCGATGGTCGAGATCTTGGGGCGGTCCTTCTCCGGTACGGAGTCATAATTAATAGCCGTCAGCGACTTCAGGTCCGGCAAGTTACTCAGAGAATATTCTTCGGTCATGGTTCATCCTTTCGGCGCAACACGAATATCACGCAACGTATTTCGTTCCGACAACGGGAACAAAAAGTTTCCCAATTATTATACATTCTTACGACTGAAAGGAAAACACAAGAACACGTACTTTGGGTCGTGTCCTTATATGATGACAATGTTATCCTTCCCGCATATACGTGAAAGCTCGAAAAGAATATCATCATTGAGCTCCACAGCGCAGTAATCCGGAAGTTCGACTGTTCTTTTCTCGCCGGACAGATAAATCAGGACCGGAATCGGACCGCGGAAATATCCCAACGCTGCCAGAATTCGCTCATAACCGTTATCCTTGAACGCTCCGTGATAACAAATCGCCAGTTTCCTTCCGTCCGGTGATCCGCTCCTTTCCGTCGGCGGATCCGGCGCTTCGAAAAAACGCGCATCGACAATCGCCTGTTCCTCGGGCTCGAAGAGCGCGGATGCCTTCCTCTTCTCGGAAAGAGGATCGTAATCCTCGTTTTTTTTGAGCTCCTCGATGTACTCAGCAATCAGCTTGGGCTCCTCGTCTTCACGAACACTGATTCTGCCCGAAACCAGAAGCGGCCGGTTCTCCTTGAGTATCGGAGCATAGTCCCGATATGTTCCGGGAAAAGCAATCACCTCGAATATCCCGGTAATATCTTCCATTTGAATGAATGCCATCAGCTCCTGCTTTTTTGTGGTCTTTGTTCGACATGAAACCAGAAGACCGGCCATGACTGCCTTTTCCTGATCCTTCGGTTTATGCTCGGCGATCGCGCTGTCTTCGTCGGATTCCGTTCGGAACAACGAGCTGTCTGCGTTTGTTCGGTCCGATATCATTCGTGTATATTCTTCAAGCGGATGCCCCGATACATAAATTCCGAGAACCTCTTTTTCGCGAGCGAGCATTTCCGATGTCGGATACTCTTCGATCTCCGGGTATAACGGCTCGCTCTCGGTCACATCCGCATCTGATTCATTCATTGAAAACAGAGATAACTGTCCTTCCATCAAATGCTTTCGCGCATTTTGAAGCTGTGTGACAAACGGATCGGCGGCCGCGACCATTCTTGATCGAAAAATACCGAAACAGTCGAGTGCCGAAGCATAGATCAAACTTTCCACCATCTTTTTATTGATTTCCAGGCGATCCATCCGACGCAGAAAATCTCCGAGCGAAGCAAACTTCCCTTTCTCGTCTCTTTCCTCAATCAGTCGGTTGATGGCCGCCTCCCCGACATTCTTAACGACGGATAATCCGATACGGATCCTTCCTTCTCCCTCCGTCGTAAATCGGGCCTGACTCAGGTTCACATCCGGCGGCAGAACCCGAATTCCCATTCTTTTACAGCAACCGATATACCATGCCGCCTGGGAAAGATTACCGCGGTAACTGTTGAGCATTGCGGCCATGAATTCGGTGGGGTAATAGTATTTGAGGTATGCGGTAAAATATCCTACCACCGCATATGCCGCGGCATGCGACTTGTTGAACGCGTATCCCGCAAAATGGGAAACATCATCGAAAATTTTCTCCGCAACTTTCTCCGGAACGCCGCGCTTAATCGCTCCGTCAACCTTTCTTTGCAGTTCGTCGAAGCCCCCGTAAATAAATGTCTTTCGGTACTTTTCCATAATCGACGCTTTTTTCTTGGACATCGCACGTCGAATATTGTCCGACTGCCCCATGGAAAAACCGGCCAAATCGCGGACGATTTGCATGACCTGCTCCTGATAGACCATGCACCCGTAAGTTACGTTCAAAATCGGTTCGAGCAGAGGATGCACATAGCGAATCCGGGAAGAATCGTGTCGGGCCTTCACATACTGCGGAATCTGGTCCATCGGCCCCGGACGATAAAGAGATATTCCAGCAATTATATCTTCCAGAGAAGCCGGTGCCAATTCCTTCATGAAGGACGTCATTCCCGCGCTCTCAAGCTGAAAAACACCCTCCGTTTCACCGCGCCCGATCATTTCAAAAACATTCGGATCGTCCATCGGAATCCGATCAAAGTCAATATGAATCTCTCGGTTCGTGAAAACCATTTCCGCCGTGTCGCGCATCACGGTCAGTGTCCGAAGACCGAGAAAATCGAATTTCAGGAGCCCGATTGCTTCGACGTTGTTTTTGTCAAACTGTACGACGACCGCGTCTTCGTTTTTGGCAAGAGGAGCCAGATCCGTCAGCGGGACGCTGGAAATTACGACTCCCGCCGCATGTGTCGAGGCATGCCGCGGCATTCCCTCAAACTTCATCGCCGTATCCAGCACGTTTTTTGCGACCGGGTCCTCACGGTACTCTTTCTTTAGCTCCGCCGATATACTCAGCGCTTTACTGATGGTCATTCCGATTTCCGAAGGAATCATCTTTGCCATCTTATCCGACTGGGCATATGGGACATCCAACGCCCTCGCAACGTCCCGGACACAAGCTCTTGCCGCGAGTGTTCCGAAGGTGATTACCTGCGCAACCCGGTCGGCTCCGTATTTCTGTGTAACATAATCAATGACTTCTTGTCTTCGCTCATAGCAGAAATCAATATCGAAATCCGGCATGCTTACGCGTTCGCTGTTCAGGAATCGCTCGAAAATCAACCCGTATCGAATCGGATCGATATTCGTTATCCCCAGAGAATATGCCACCAGTGAACCGGCTCCCGAGCCTCGGCCCGGTCCGACAATAATACCGTGATCCCGGGCATATTTGATAAAATCCCAAACGATCAGATAGTAATCGGTGTACCCCATTTCGTTGATGACACCGAGTTCATATTCGAGTCTTTCCCTGTATTCGTTGTTCTTTTCCGGGCTAATCTCGTCCGAAATCCTCGTGAAAAGACCTTTCTCGGAAATGTCTTGGAGAAATAGCTCATTGCTTTGATATGTATCGGGAATCTCAAAACTGGGAAGATGGATCCGGCCGAAGGTATAGCCGGCGCGGCACATGTTCGCGATTTTGGATGTGTTTGCGATTGCGGAGGGTACGCCTGAAAAGTACTCCATCATCTCCGCTTCGGATTTTACGTAAAAATCATCGGTTGGCATGCGCATACGATCCGTGTCCGATACATGTTTTCCGGTCTGCATGCAAAGAAGCACATCGTGTGCGGAGGCATCGGTACGCCTAAGGTAGTGACAGTCGTTGGTCGCGACCAAAGGAATCCCGGTCTCATTGGATATCTTGATCAATTGCTGGTTGACCCTCGACTGAGCGGGGATCTGATTGCTCTGTATCTCCAGATAGTAGCCGTCTTCTCCAAAAATTTCGGCGTATGTAAGCGCGATCTTCTTCGCTTCATCGAAACGATCCCTCAATATCGCACGGGAGACTTCTCCGGCCAGGCATGCGGACAGTCCGATTAATCCGCGGGAATGCTCGCGAAGCAGTTCAAGGTCGATTCGCGGTTTGTAATAGAATCCCTCGGTGAACCCCTTGGATATCAACCGGTTCAAATGAATAAGACCTTCCTGGTCGCGCGCGAGAAGGACGAGATGGTACGGCTCGCGATCCTCGCTGCCTTCCTTGAGAAAACGGCTTCTCGGAGCAACATAGCACTCACAACCGAGAATCGGATGGATCCCCTCTTCCTGCATAATCCGATAAAAATCAACCGTTCCGTACATGACTCCGTGGTCCGTAACGGCACATGAACTCATGCCGAGTTCCTTCAGCCGCTTCGCCAGGTCCCGAATTCGGATGGCTCCGTCCAAAAGACTGTATTCGGTATGCAGATGCAAATGGGTGAATCCCATCGGCGTTGTGAGCGAAGGAACCATGAATTCTCCTTTATTTTCTTCTTTCGCCCCGGATTACAATTATCAGATCCCGTAAGCGAGCCGCTTCTTCAAAATCCAGCTGTTTGGCCGCCTCTTTCATTTCTTTTTCGAGACGGATCGACAATTTGTCAAGCTCGGGACGTGTCATCGGAGGTTTTTTACCCTCCGCCAGCATGTTGACGGAGGCTTCATCGATTGTTTGTTCCCCTCCGATCGCCTCGATCGTATCCAACACGTTCCGAACTTCCTTCACGATACTGCGCGGCGTGATTCCGTTCTTTTTATTATAAGCGATTTGGATCTCCCGGCGACGGTTTGTTTCGGAAATCGCGGAGAACATCGAATCGGTTATATTATCCGCATATAAAACGACTCGTCCGTGAATATTTCTCGCGGCGCGGCCGATAATCTGAATCAAAGAGCGTGCGGACCGAAGGAAGCCCTCCTTGTCCGCATCAAGGATCATCAGCAGAGACACTTCCGGCAAATCTAGACCCTCGCGAAGCAGGTTAATACCGACCAACACATCAAATTTTCCCTGTCGAAGATCCCGAAGTATTTTCATCCTTTCGACGGTCTCCACGTCCGAATGAAGGTATCGGACCCGAATTTTTTCTTCCTCAAGAAAATCCGTAAGATCCTCCGCCATTTTTTTCGTCAACGTTAATACCAGGGTCCGCTCACCTCTTTTGGTGTTCTCGTGAATTTCCCCGATAATATCATCGATTTGCCCTTCGACCGGACGAACGTATATCTCGGGATCAACCAGTCCGGTCGGACGAATAATCTGCTCCGCGGTGTTCTTACTGTGCTCCGCCTCGTACACGGATGGGGTCGCGGATACAAAGATGGTCTGCCCCATTCTCTCCTCAAATTCACGGAAGGTCAGCGGGCGATTGTCAAACGCCGACGGAAGGCGAAATCCATAGGAGACAAGACTCTCTTTTCTGGATCGATCCCCATTGTACATCGCTCCGATTTGAGGGATCGTCACGTGCGACTCATCAATCATCAGCAAATAATCCTTCGGGAAAAAATCCATCAGCGTATAGGGAGGTGATCCGGGTTCGCGCTGAGAAATATGACGGGAATAATTTTCAATGCCCTTACAAAAACCCGTTTCCCGGAGCATTTCCATATCATATCGAGTCCTTTGTTCCAACCGGTACGCCTCAATCACTTTTCCGGCTTGGTTGAGCTCCCGAACCCGCGCATTGAGTTCTTGATCAATCGTTTCCGTCGCGCGAATCAGCTTCTCGTCGCCCGTTGCGTAATGAGACGCCGGAAAAATCGATGTGTAATTTCTGGTGAACTGAACTTTACCGGACACATGATGCACTTCCGAAATTTTTTCGATCTCGTCACCGAAAAAGCTGACTCGTGTTAAGAGATCTTCCGACCACGGAGGAAAGATATCAAGCGTGTCTCCTCGGACCCGGAACGTTCCGCGCGTCAATTCGAAATCATTGCGCACATAACGAATGGATATCAACTCCCGAATCACCTTTTCCCGTGATTTCTTCATTCCCGGCCGGAGACTGACCATCAAGTCCCTGTAATCCTGAGGATCCCCCAATCCGTATATGCATGAAACGGAAGCGACCACGATCACGTCTCGTCTTTCAAGCAAAGACGAGGTCGCGCTGTGACGCATCCGATCAATCTCATCGTTAATGGAGGAGTCCTTTTCGATATAGGTATCCGATGCGGCGATATACGCTTCGGGCTGGTAGTAATCGTAATAAGAAACAAAAAACTCAACGGCATTGTCCGGGAAAAGAGCCTTGAATTCTGCGCAAAGCTGAGCCGCCAGTGTCTTATTGTGCGCGATAATCAGTGCCGGGCGCTGAGTCTGTTCAATGATTTTTGCCATGGTGAATGTCTTCCCGGATCCGGTTACACCCAGAAGCGTTTGAGCGGGAAGCCCTTCGTTTAATCCGTCGACCAGACTTTGGATTGCCGCCGGCTGGTCTCCCATCGGTTTCATTTCCGAAGCAATCCGAAAGGGCTTCGACGACAACTTTATTTCTTGAATGTCCGCACGAGAATCTTTTCGGGTCAACATCATCACCCCCTCGAAAAAGAATATCATTAACAGAACAATTGTTCAATTCTTCCGCCGACCCGTTTTTGGATGATTCCCTTGCGAAACGAAATAACCCCTTCTTTTTCGCATCAAAAAAAACACATGAAATCGGAAAAATGAAGGTGAAAAGTAAAAAAATGCAAAATGAAACATACAAGTCGGGGAAACCGTACTATAATACTATGTAAATGACAAACAAAAGGAGGCTTCTTTCATGTTTCCGACAATACAAGTAACGAAGACCACCCAACCGCGCAAACGTCCGGTTCCCGGAGAAACCCTTCCGTTCGGTGTCTTCTTTTCCGATCATATGTTCTCCATGGACTATGTGGAGGGACAGGGCTGGATGAACCCGCGAATCGAGCCTTTCGGGCCGATTCAACTGGAACCGACCGCAATGGTCTTCCATTACGGTCAAGCGGTTTTCGAAGGTCTGAAGGCATATCGATGCCCGGACGGAAGCATCAACCTTTTTCGCCCTCTTCTCAATTTTAAGCGTCTGAATCGCTCCGACGAGCGCTTGGTTATTCCCGCTCTCGACCCTGAATTTTGCGTGCAGGCCACCATTGAGTTGGTCCGTATGGATAAGGATTGGATCCCAACCGGCGAAGGAGAATCCCTATATATCCGGCCGTTCGTTTTCGCGACGGACCAATTTCTCGGTGTCCGCCCCTCTAAGACCTATCGCTTCATGATTCTGCTTTCCCCTTCCGGGGCTTACTATCCGCAGGGAATCGATCCGGTAAAGATTTATGTCGAGGATCGCTATGTTCGTGCCGTTCGCGGCGGAACCGGCTATACCAAATGCGCCGGCAATTACGCGGCAAGTCTGATCGCTCAGGATATAGCCCATAAGAAGGGTTACGTTCAGGTACTCTGGCTGGACGGAGTCGAACAGAAATATATTGAAGAGGTCGGGTCCATGAATATCCTGTTTGTTATCGACGGGAAACTGGTCACGCCCGAGTTGAACGGAAGCATTCTTCCCGGCATTACACGACAGTCCTGTATTGAACTGGCCGAGTCGCTGGGTATTCGGGTGGAGGAACGAAAAGTCTCAATCGATGAAATTATTGATGCGGGTAAAAGCGGTCGTCTTACCGAGGCGTTCGGATCCGGAACCGCCGCCGTTATTTCTCCCGTGGGTCAGCTGAAGTACGGAGATACCGAGATTATTATCAATAACAACCAAATCGGTCCGGTTTCCCGTCTGTTTTACGATACGATTACCGGTGTTCAAAGCGGAAAACTCGAGGATAAACTCGGGTGGATCGTTAAAGTTTAGTTTTTGCCAAAGGGCGAGATCGCACCGTACGGTGCGATCTCGTTACTGTGTCTGGTATGATATTATTTCATATATTCTGAATATATTTACCATTTTTGATATACTGATCCCGAGTAACATGAATCTAATTCATTTATTGAGGTAATCGATTGAATTCGTTCGAATATTTTCGTAGAAAAGCCAACCTTACACAAAAAGAGGTCGCGGAAGCACTCGGCCTGGATCAAACGACGGTTTCCCGCTGGGAGCGCGGACGCAAGCTTCCGCGAGCCGAGCGCTTGCCGGCGATTGCAATCCTGTACCGTTGCTCGGTTGACGACTTGCTCCGTCCGAACCGACCGGTATCCGGTTAGTTTTTATTGACTTGTTTGATAACCGGTGATACATTTCAATCAACGACTATCGAATCAATCCAGGAGGCAGTACATGATTGACGCACCCTATATCCGACGGTTTTTTGCTCTACTGTTTGACGTGATTATCTCTGTTTCTCTTTTCATGGGAATCGCAATGTTTATCCGTAGAATGCTGTTGCCGTTTCCCATCGAGGAATTTTTCGCTTTCAACGATGAGGCTCTGCTTCGGGTTTATCTCTATTTTGCGGCATTCTATTTCGTATACGTGTTCCTTTTCTCGGCGCTGTTATCCTCGTCCCCCGGCAAAATTTTAGTCAATATCGACGAGGAGTATTATCGCGGACATTCGTTCCTTAATCTTTTTCTGCGATCGCTCATCAAAACAATCACCGTCCTTCTCGGACCGGTGATGATGATGGTTTCATTGGTCGTTGCGCTTATGGGGAAATCCCACCATACTCTTCATGATTTGGCGGCTCGGACTCGTGTGACCGAGGAAACACGCTCCGCGAGACTGATCGGGCTGTTTTTTATTGCGGCGGCCGTCGCACTGATATTCATTTTTTACGATCATTATATGCGTAACCTGGTGTTTGATTTTTCAAGCATTCCTTTGCCCTCGCTGTATTAGCGATCACACCTTTAGGTTTCTGAGAAATGATCAAGCCCGGTAAATGCCGGGCTTTGTCCTGCGGTTTATTCCGTGCCGAAAGAAAATATTACCCGCTTATTCCCCCGGGAAGACAATTCCCCATTGCGCCCGCAGACGATCCGCCAGAGCCATAATATGAAGCGTTTCCGACAGCGGCATGACGTCACTTTCTTTCTTCCCGGAACGGACGCACTGAACCACCTCTGCCGCTTCGTACTGATATCCGGTCGATCGATACTCCGGGCAAAAAATCTCGGAGGGCTCGCTTTTGAAAAATCCGTCGTCTCCCCTCTCGGTCCAAGCTGCACTCCTGCCCATCCAGAAATCCTGAATGTTGATATATCCCTTGGTTCCGATAATTTTCATCTGATTGGATAGAAGCGTATCAATCGATACCGAAGCGGCCGCGGTAAAATAATCATTTCCAAAGAGACGGTTCCTCTGCCCGTATCGAAAAACCGCCTCGAAAGAAGAATCGACACCCGTTACGGCCTTGCTGACCGTCGATACGATTTCCGTCGGGCGATTTTTGAAAAGCATCCCGAAAAATGAAAGCGGGTAAACACCCAAATCGAGAAGTGCCCCGCCGCCTTTTTCAATTGCGACCGTCCGACGATCTTCTTCCGTCATCAGCTCCATGCCGAAATCACAATAGGCGCGAAGGACGGTACCGATCCGCCCGTCGCGAATCCATTCCCTAACTTTTACGGTAACCGGCAAAAACCGGGTCCACATCGCCTCCATTAAAAAAGCGTTATGATCCCGAGCACAAGCGATCATCCGTTCGGATTGAGCGGCGTTCAAGGCGAAGGGCTTTTCGCACAGCACCGGTATACCGCGTGACAGAAAAAGCTCCGCTGTTTTCTGATGCTGTGTGTTCAGATTGGAAATATAAACCGCGTCGACCAGCGATGCATCCGCCATTTTTTCGTAAGAATCATACGCAATCAACTTCGGAAAAAGCGATTGATGCTCCCGAACAAATTCCTCTGCCCGCGTTTTCGAGTGCGACGCAACCGCGGCGAGTGTCACATCCGCAAGTTCACCGAGCCCTGCGGCAAAACGACGCGCAATCGCTCCGGGACCCGCGATACCAAATCGAAACATACTCATACTTCAATCTCCCTTCCGGCATTTCTTCGGGATTATTACGGATGAAAGTATCGGTTCCTCAGGGTCTCATGGATTGGTAAGGAACCGTTTCCGTGACGCGAATGATCGGGTCCAGGCGGACCCCCGCCTGATACTCGGATGTCGACAAAGCATTATGGGCACCGCGCTTGATCGACTCAATAATAATATAAGCCGTATTATTGATTCGAAGCTCGAGCCGCTCCGGTTCGATTTGATTGGAAAGCAACTCCGTCGAATCCAGAGCAGTCCCCCGGATCATGCCGCCCGCTTCCTGAAGATTCAGGTTTTTTGTCTCCTTCATCTCGGAAATCTCCGTCGCGTTGTAATCATATGACTCAAAGAATACGATCGGAATCCCGATTTCGTCAAAAGGAACATAATCCGAACGATTTAAAGTGACTTCCCGATAAATATCCGGAATATCATCTCCGTTCAGATCCGTTTGTATCGTAGACATATTGTAGTACAAATCCACCCCGTTTTTTGATCGAAGCATGTGGTTATATACCACGTCATAGGCTTCATACAGCTTGCGTCGGAACTCATATTTCCGGCCCGGAATAAGCGAACTCATGCCGGAGCTTGCGTACAGTTTATCCCCGGCATAAATGCTTTCGATGCAATACATGACGTCTATTTGCTCTTTTTCGTCCGTGTTCATCATACGGAGAAACTCCCGCGCTCCTCGAAAATTCGATGTCCCCGCTCCGAATGCAACGAGAATGATATCGTAAGCCGGCTTTTCGACACGAATCCGATCCGCGATCGTCAAAAGGCACGCCACACCCGAAGCGTTGGATTGAATTCCGTCACGAACCCAATGGATCTCTGTCTCTTCCGTTTCCTCCGGCGGTTGTGTTTCGTTCCCGTCGTCCTTGGGAATATTCATAGAAGAAATATCGTAATGTGCGCCGACGACCACCGTTTTTTGAAGGGGAGAATAGATTTCTCCTTCCTCCCGATGCATAAATCCCTCACCGGGAATTCTAACGATATAATTGGCCGACTTTTTGGTACGGTAATCATCGTAAAACTCCTGAACCTCAACCGTGTATCCCATTTTTTCAAATTCCTCGCGAATAAACTGCCCCGCTTCTCTTTCCTCCTCGGAATACGCATATCGCTCCGGAAAGCTCGTCGCAAAAGCAACCGCGGTATTGGCGCCGAAAAAACCGAAATCGGCAGGTTTAACTTCCTCTTCGCTTTTTTCGCCGAGGCAGCCGGAGAAAAGGATCTGAGAAAGGATAATCAGAAAAGTCAGCCATGAAACGAAGAACCGTGCACCCGTTTCCGACCCGCATTTTTTCTTTGGAGAATCCATCATAAAAACGCCCGCCTTAATGACATATTTCGGCTAAAGCCGTCTCATAAAACTTCAGCGCCGTATCGAAGGGAACCCGATCAATAACCGGTTTTTTCAACGGTCCGATCCGAATCAGTTCGACGGTCTTTCCCGGCTTTCCGATCGAATGAGCAATCCGTTTCATCAGCGCATCTTTGGTTACCTCGGTCAATATCTGCGGTAGGCCCAGCCTATCATACAGTCTGTGCATTGCGACAGAAGGACAATGAGCCAGTAAAGATAATGCCATCGCCTCTCCGGGGGTGTATTTAAGAAAGCGAAAATAGCATTCAATCCCATCCGCAAGATCTTTTCCGAACGCCAAGAGTTCGGGCTGTGATTTGTGAATATTCCCGCCGATACGAAGAGCATCTTCGATAAGAGCATCCAAATCCTTCGATGAAGCGAGCGCATGCAGCAAAGAAGGATCGTCAATCAGCCCGTACTGAATAATCTGAGCAATGCCGTTCGCAAGGTATCGTGCGGGAAGAGTTTTAAGAAATGTAATGTCAACAACCGCGTATGCCGGACTCATCGGTACACGAATCATGTCCTTCCGGCTTTGAAAATGAAGTGTCGAATGGGTGGCCATAACGGATTCCAGCATAGAAAGCATTGTGGTCGGGACCAGTATACTCTTGATCCCCTTCCCGAAGGTGGAAGCCGCAAAAGTCGCAACATCGATTACTCCTCCGCCTCCGAGCGCAATCACATAATCATAGTCCAGATCGGAAAGGCGCTCATATATAGCCGAAAGCATCTCCGTATTTTTAGACGAGGGATTGCCGTCGATAATGACGTGCGCCGGAACTCCTCCCGTGCCGGAAAAAGCCTCCGAAAACTTCTTCATGTAATAACCGGAAACCTCACGGTCCGTCACAATCAGAGCTCGACCCGAGCCGTGTGCCCCCGATAGATATTCTGCCGTGCATTTACCGGCAATCATCTGCCCGATATCGATCGGACATTGGTTTTCGATTACGAGTCTTTTCGCTTGCATATAACCTCCGTAAAAGTCACTCTCAATATCATATCATTTTTCCGCTTCATGTGTGAATGTGGTAATATTAGTACTTGGAATTTTACTTTAATCGGGGAGCCATATCATGACCATCAATGAATCATTTTTCGATCAAGTCGTCCGGACCCGGTTTGCACCCAGTCCCACAGGGATGATGCACATCGGAAATCTTCGGACAGCGCTCTATGAATACCTGATTGCCAAATCCGCGGGCGGGAAGTTTATTTTGCGAATTGAGGACACCGATCGCGGGCGATTGGTCGAGGGGGCGGTGGACGTGATTTACCGGACACTTCGTACCGCCGGGCTGACTCATGATGAAGGTCCCGATATCGGCGGTCCTTCCGGCCCGTATGTTCAGAGTCAGCGAATGAGTCTTTACCTTCCTTATGCGCAGCAATTGGTGCGTGAAGGTCACGCTTATTATTGCTTTTGTTCCAAGGAGAGGCTTGAGTCTCTTCGCTCCGATTCCGATGCTTCCGACGTAATCGGATATGACCGAAAATGTCGGACGCTTTCCGATAAAACCGTTTCCGAAAATCTTCATGCCGGGGTCCCGTTCGTTATCCGTCAAAAGATGCCGCTTTCGGGATTTACTGTTTTCGAGGATCGGGTGTTCGGGAAAATCACCGTTCCCAACAAGGAGCTGGAGGACCAGGTTCTAATCAAAGCGGACGGATTCCCTACGTATAATTTTGCCAATATCGTCGATGATCATCTGATGGGAATCACACACGTGGTCCGGGGAAGCGAATACCTTTCATCGACACCGAAATATAATCTTTTATACGAGGCCTTCGGATGGGACATCCCTTGCTATGTTCACCTCCCGTTGATCCAGGGCAGAAATCCGGACGGTACCGTCGGAAAGCTCTCCAAGCGCCACGGGGCGACCGGTTTCGACGATTTGATTGCCGAGGGGTATCTTCCGGAAGCAATCATCAATTACATCGCGCTTTTGGGGTGGTGTCCGAAGGACGATACCCGGGAGCTTTTCACCCTCAACGAGCTCATCGATACGTTTTCTATCGACGGGATCAGCAAGTCTCCGGCAACGTTCGATTATGATAAGCTGGAATGGTTCAACGCGGAATATATTCGAAAAATGAGCGATGAGGACTTTATCGTACATGCGAAGCCCTATTTCGAAGAACTTCAAGATATCGGACCGGAATCGTACCCGCTGATGATCGAGATGCTCAAGCCTCGAATCACAAAATTCGGACAGATTCCGGAAAAACTCTCTTACGTAAATGATCTTCCCGATTATGATCCGGAGCTCTTCGATCATAAGAAGAGTAAATCCTCCGCTGAATCCGCAAAAACGGTACTTGATCATTCAGTGCCTATTTTACAAAATCTTTCGCAATGGACCGCTGAGGCTATCTTGACGGCTTTAACCGATTTAGCCGAAGGGCTTGACGTAAAAAAATCCGCCGTCATGTGGCCCGTCCGGATTGCCGTAACCGGAATGCCGGTAACTCCGGGAGGCGCCGTAGAAGCGTTGCTTTTACTCGGTCGCGACCGCTCCCTTTATCGGATCACAAAATCCCTGCAACGTTTGAATTCTTGATAAGCATTTCATATCGCCCGTCGGGCGATCGGTTCGGAGGTAAAACATGAACGAAGCCGGCAATTTTATTTTCGATATGATCAAGGAAGACATCGGACCGGGAGGACGATTCGAAGGAATGCGTGTTCACACTCGATTTCCTCCGGAACCGAACGGATATTTACATATCGGTCACGCCAAGGCTTTGGAAATCAATTTCGTTGCCGCCGAGCGATTCGGCGGATTATGTAATCTTCGAATGGATGACACCAATCCGACCCGTGAGGAGGAAGAATTCGTTGAAGCAATCAAAGAAGATATCCGATGGCTCGGCCACGATTGGGAAGATCGGTTTTTTTATGCGTCGAATTATTTTGAGCAGATGTATAATTACGCGGTCGAATTGATTCAAAAAGGTCTCGCCTACGTCTGCGAATTAACGCCGGAAGAAGTGCGCAAGTATCGGGGCGATTTAACGACCCCGGCACAAAGCCCGTACCGGGATCGTCCGATCGAGGAAAGCTTACAGCTGTTCCGTATGATGCGTGAAGGAAAATTCGAGGACGGAAAAATGACTTTGCGCGCAAAAATCGACCTGACCTCCGGAAATTTCAATATGCGTGATCCGGTAATCTACCGCATCAATCGCATTCCCCACCACAACACAAAGGATCGTTGGTGCGTATATCCGATGTATGATTTCGCACATCCGCTCGAAGACGCGATTGAAAAAATCACCCACTCCCTTTGCTCACTGGAGTTTGAGGCGCATCGGCCGCTTTATGACTGGGTCATTATGAATTGCTCCGTCCCCGCAAAGCCGAGACAAATCGAATTCGCGCGTCTGGGAATCACCCATACGGTCTTATCAAAAAGAAAGCTTCGCACTCTGATTGAAAGCGGCATCGTCGACGGATGGGATGACCCCAGAATGCCCACCCTTTGCGGCTTGAGACGCAGAGGGTACACCCCGGGTTCCATCCGGATCTTTCACGAGAGAAACGGAGTATCAAAAGTCAACAGCGTTGTCGATTATGCGTTCCTCGAGCATTGTCTCCGTGAGGACCTGAATCAAAACGCAAAGCGGGTCATGGCGGTCCTTCGCCCGATTCAATTGGAGATCACAAATTACCCCGCGGGGAAATCGGAGCTTTTCGAGGTGGAAAACAATCCGGAAAAACCCGAGGACGGAACACGAGAGGTGTGCTTTTCACGCGAACTCTTCATTGAGAGCGAAGACTTCGCTGAAAACCCCGAAAAAAAGTTCTACCGTCTTTTCCCCGGGAATGAAGTACGGCTTAAATCCGCTTACGTGATCCGTTGTACCGGCTTTGAAAAAGATGAGTTCGGTAATGTATGTAGAGTTTTCGCCGAATACGATCCCGAGAGTCGTGGCGGAAACACGTCGGACGGAAGAAAAATTAAATCAACCATCCACTGGGTTGACGCCAATGCATCGATCAGGGCAACCATCCGCTTATACGATCGTTTGTTTGACGTTGAGGAACCGGATCTTTCCGACTGCAATTATTTGGAGCATATCCGTCCCGATTCGCTGGTTGTCGTACAAGGCGCGCGGGTCGAAAAATCGCTTGAGAACGCAACCGCCGGAGAGCGATTCCAGTTTTTAAGGCAGGGATATTTTTGCTTGGATAAAAAAGATTCCACCGGCGATCAGCCCGTTTTTAACCGGGCGGTCTCTCTCCGCGACAGCTATCGTCCGAACAAAACGTAGCGTAAAAACCGTTACCGAATCGACTATTCAACCGTGCAGAAACGATATCCCGTCAGGTAATCCGTTTTCCGATCGGCGGGAATGATTGCGGCGGGAAAGTTTTTATGATGAACCGCATCCGGATAAAGCTGTGTTTCCAGACATATCCCGCCGTATTTCCCGTAAGGTTGATCCCCCTTGGACTCACCGGTCAGATGATTGCCGGTATACACCTGAAGACCCGGAAAATTCGTGAACACCTCCATCTTGCGTCCGCTTTTCGGATCCGTAAGGTATGCGGCCATCCGCGTGGCGTCGCCGTCGGTATTCAGACAGAAATTCTGATCCAGGCCTTGAGAGCAAATAATCTGCGGATCCTGACTGCCGATAAATTTACCGACCGGAGACGGAACCGTGAAGTCAAAGACAGTCCCCCGTACGGCGGAGATTTCTCCGTTTGGAACATTATCAACCGCCTTGTCGGTCATTGTGTCCGCATCAATAAACAGAACGTGGTCGGAAACCGAACCGGAATCTTCTCCGGCCAAATTGAAATAGGCGTGATTCGTCGGTGAGAAAACAGTCGGTGCGTCGGAAATTCCCGAAAATACAATAAGCAGCGTCATGTCACGGGTAAACGCGAATAAAACCTGTGCGCTCAGATTCCCGGGAAAGCCGCAGGCGCCGTCCGGCGAAAGGTAGTCCATCCGAACCGCTTCCCCTTCGATATGAAAAGAGTTCCGAATTCCGGTTTTTTCCAAATAAATACGCGCATCCTCTTCGCGGAGCACGGTTGCGTTCCAAAAAACGTTTTGAAAACACGGTGTTCCCCCGTGTAAATTGTTGTCACCGTCGTTTTTCGGAATTCTATATGTAACCCCGTCAATCGTAAATTCCGCTCCCTTGATTCGATTCGCGCTTCTTCCGACGGTCGCTCCGTGCCAGGCACGATTATCCAGATATCCGTCCAGGTTTTTGTACCCGAGCAATATGTCGGAAAATGCACCGCTGCGATCCGGCACCTGAATTCGTGTAATGGTCGCTCCGAAATTAATCACCGAAAAGGATGCGCCCGTTTTGTGTCGCAAAGTATATTCAAACGAAGAATCGTCATATTTTCCCGGAAACTCTCGGGACGGATACGGCATGATTGTGACCGACATGATTCTGTTCCCCCAATCGATTGGATTTTCATAAGACATAGTACCACGAAGCAGAACGAATCACATCTACTGCTTTGATTTCTCATACCGCTCCGGAGCTTTTGCCGGCTCAAACGGTTTCGGTACATCGATCCTCGTCTCCTCGGCGGCCGCCTCCGCGAGTCGGATCAGTTCCTTTTGACTATCCAGTTTTCTTTTTCCGCGCAAATCAAGCTTGTGATAGGATCCGTCCGGCTGAAGAAAATGGCTCCGGATCGTATCGTCGAGCCCGACCTTAAGAACCTCGAAGACCCGTGCCCTGCATTCCGCGTCTTCCACGGGAAACAGAAGCTCGATTCTCCGATCCAGATTTCTCGGCATCCAGTCTGCCGACGAAAGATAGATATCCTCTTTCCCGTCGTTGAAAAAATAGAAAATCCGTGAATGCTCCAGAAAACGGCCGGTAATCGAGCGAACCGTAATATTTTCCGATAACCCCTTCGCTCCCGGAATCAGACAACAAATCCCTCGCACAATCAAATCAATTTTTACGCCGGACAAGGAAGCCTCATACAGTTTATCAATAACCGTCGCGTCAACAAGAGAATTAATTTTTGCGATGATTATCGCTTTTTTACCGGACTGAGCATTTTGAATCTCACGGTCGATTTTTCGGACAATAAAGTTTTTCAGCAAAAGCGGCGCAGGCACAAAACGTCTCCACTCCGGCGGCTCCGAAAACCCGGAAAGCATGTTGAAAAACTCGGAGGCATCAATTCCGAAGGGCTCGGATGCGGTAAACAATCCGATGTCTGTGTAAACACGTGCGGTGATATTGTTGTAGTTTCCTGTTCCCAAATGCAGATATCTTCGAATACCCGTTTCTTCCGAGCGAACGACCAGGGTAATCTTGCTGTGCGTTTTCAGACCGACCATTCCATAAATGACATGACAACCGGCGTTTTCGAGTTTTTTCGCCCAGTTGATGTTGTTCTCTTCGTCAAAGCGGGCTTTCAGTTCCACCAAGACCATGACCTGTTTGCCGTTTTCCGCCGCTAACGCCAGGGCATCGATAACCGGTGAATGATTACTTACCCGATAAAGCGTTTGCTTGATCGCCAGGACGTTCGGATCCTCGGCGGCCTCTCGAAGAAAACGGACAACCGGATCAAATGTTTCATACGGATGATGAACGAGGCGATCCTTTTTCGCAATTTGATCAAATATATTCTCCTCCCCCTCGAACATCGCCGCCTGAGCCGGTCGGTGCGACGGGTCACAAAGCGAAGGATAATCGGTCGAGAGCCTCGAATACAATTTCATCAGGAATGTTAGATCGATCGGTCCGCTTAAGGAGAAAATGTCCTTTTTTTCAATGGAGAGTGATTCGGTAATAAATTTCAGCAGACGGCCGTCGATTCCTTCATTTACCTCAAGACGGATGATTTCTCCCCAACGTCTCAGACGAACCTGCTCCTCGATCTCCTTCAAAAGATCCTCAGCCTCATCCTCGTCAATGTCCAGGTCGGCATTTCGCATCACACGATAAAGACCCGTGGAAACCACCCTGGCTCCGGAAAACAAGGCGGGCACATGAGCACGAATAATTTGCTCGATCGGCACAAATCCGATTCCGTTCGATAGCCGCACCTCAAACAATCTCGGAACAACGGTCGGAATCTGCAAAGTAGCGAACCGGAGCTCCTCGTCATCCATCGACGAATCCTGCTTCCGGTCGAGTGCACCCTCAATCAGGATTGCCAGGTTCAACTGCCGGCTGTAGATCAGAGGAAACGGACGAGCCGCATCGACGGCCATCGGTGTCAGAATCGGATATAAAGTGGTGTGAAAATATTGATCCGCCGTTGCCTTCCCCTTCTTGTCGAGCTCATCGTAATCAAGAAGGAAAATGCCGTGCGCCCTTAAACTCGGAAGAAGCGAACGGGAATACGTCGAGTACATCAGTGCCATGCTGCGGCGGGTCTTTACATCTATGCGCGAAAGCTGCTCTCCGACCGTCAGCCCGGAGATTTCCCTTTCGTTATAGTTCACGCTGAGCATATCGCGCAAAGACGCGACACGGACGATATAAAACTCGTCCAGATTCGATGCCGTTATCGAAAGAAACTTCAGTCTTTCCAATAACGGGTTTTTCGTGTCCCGAGATTCAAAAAGAATCCGGTCGTTAAATTCGAGCCAACTGAGCTCGCGGTTGAAATAACGTTCCGAATCGGATTCGATTCCGGCGTTGTCACGCATTTTTACCGTTTCCGATCTGCTCTCTTTCCTGTCCTTCGATTTTCCGCTTGTCATCTCGGTTGCCTCCGAAGTTTTAGGGTCGGATTAATTCCGAAAACCTGGCGGAACAGATCGGCGTTGTGGTTGAACGCCCACTGTTCGAACGTCAGGTCAAAGGCACTGTCACAAGTAATATCCAACGAATCGGTGCCGACCGTAATGGCAACGTTTCGAAGCTTCTGACGATGGGAAGCATCCATCGCGTCCGCTAAACGCATCATCGCCGTTAACTTCGAGACAACCGTTCTTCGCTCGGTGGAAAGATATTGATAATAGCGGTCCGTAAATAAATCGGACTGCGTATAAAAACGGGCAATGCAGGCCACGCTTTCCCGTTCAAGCTCACTCAAGCCGATCAACTCGGTCGTGTTAATGATATGGTAGGAGCGCGAGCTGTGATTGCTGACATGGATATATTTCCCCACCTCATGCAAAATAGCGCATACCCGAAGCAGGAGTCTTTCTCTGTCGGACATGCCGTGAAACCGTCTTCCCGAATCGAAAATCATCAATACGTTGCTCTCAACGTGCTCGATGTGCTTTTTGTCACAACGGTAACGCTTTGCGATGTGTCTTGCGGCGGAAATCAAATCGAGCTCCGGATCGATAATCAGATCGTACGCACCTCTTTCGAACTCGTGGTAATACATCACTCCGTCCGTAAGAGATGCGGCAGGCAGATGAACACCGTCCAACCCGGTAAAATCCAGCATTTTTTTGATCAGGATTGCAGTCGGTAAAAGAAGCGAAGCATTCGCGGCAGGAATGTTTGCAGTCAGTATCAAATCGGAGGTTTTCGTTTTAAGCAGCATCTCATAGACATCCGTGAATTTCTTTCGTGTCAAAAAACAATATTCGCGTGTCGAGTGTCCCGCCATTTTTTTGATCAGACCGATGTCTCCGCCGAAAGCAATATAATTTTTATATGTGATTCCTTTGGGTTCTACCGCATGATAATCGTCCAGATCCTGCGAGATAAATTCCTCCAGGACATCTGCGTAATGGGAAGTCTGACGTTCCAGATCCGAGAGCATCTCACTGACGCGCAAAGATCCGAGGAGCATATTCTGACTGAAGATAAAATTCGACTTATCGTATACGGTCGCCTGAATACTGCCGGAACCGATATCCAGCATCATCGTACCGGTTTGAATGATTTCCGAAAAATCCGGCTGACTCTCCTTCACGGCGAGATTATGAAAAAAGCGCTCCTCCGCGTTGTCGAGTACCCGGACAACCAGACCGGTCCTCAGTCGCACCTGTTCAACGATAAAATCCCGGTTTCCCGCTTCCCGAAAAGCACTGGTCGCAACACAGATCACGTCACTTATTTTGTATTCTTTCAGTTTTGTCTGAAATGCATTCAGAATTTCACATATCTCGGTTACCTGCTCCGATGAAACATTACCCATCCGGTAGATTTGTGCACCAAAAGAAAGAAAAGAACGTGCGGACTCGACCTCACGCGGCGACTTATCCTCCGAGTTCTGATAGATCTTCAAGCGCAAGGCCAATGACCCCAGGTCGATGACCGCGGAATATTTGTTTTTGGCCATTTCCGATCCTCCTTGACGTCATATCCTCCTTGATGAATCAAAGTATGATTATTATACATCGTCAAGATGCTTTGAAACAATCTTTTGATGTTCACACTCTGTTGATTGCATCATGAACATCCCGCGAATATAATAAAAAATATCAGAGCATTGATAAATGAGGAGGTTCTTTATGGGTACCAAAGCAATTGATATTGCCAATCTTGACGTTTCCAAACTGATTCAGATGCTCAATGAGGCGCTCGCGGAAGAATGGCTGGCCTATTATCAGTATTGGGTCGGAGCCCGAGTGATGGAGGGCCCGATGAGAAGCGAGGTGGAGCCCGAGCTCCTGCTTCATGCAACCGAAGAACTCGGACACGCGGAGTTGGTTGCAGACAGAATCCTTCAGTTGGGCGGGACTCCGCTTCTTAATCCGAGTCAATGGGCTTCCTATTCCAAATGCCCTTACGAGGAGCCGACCGATCCCTACATCGAAGAGATCCTGAAACAAAATCTCGACGGAGAGCGTTGCGCCATTCAGCGTTATCAGGATATCGCGGAGTTTACCCACGGAAAAGATATGTCCACGCATCAGATGGCAATTACCATTCTGAACGACGAACTCGAGCATGAGCACGATATTCAGGATTTCCTGGCGGACCTGGAGCGCCTGAAGGAAGATATTCGCAAACTACGTCTTTGATCTTGTGAACGGTCACGATAAAGGGCCGTACCCGGAACCTTTCCGGTACGGCCCTTTTCTTCTCAGAGGGAGGTAGACATATGAAGCAAAGCGATTTTTCTTCCGATCGACCCGGATCCGTTCCGGAATCGGAAGCCGGAACGATCCGCGCTTCCGGAAGTAACGCTTCACCCGGGGAACAGATGAAGCGATGCTCCGATTCGCATACCGAGCATGTTCAGATTGTCATGTATCGTCATACAAACGGCTCGGGCAGACTTTTCGGCGGAGCACTTCTTCAGATGATTGATGTGGTCGGAGCAATATGTGCCCGACGCCACTCCGGAACGGAGGTGACTACGGTCGCTATCGATCATCTGTCTTTTCGGGCTCCGGCGCAGATTAATTCGACTCTTTTGTTGGTTGCCGAGATTGAATCGGTCGGAAATACGTCCATGCGCGTCAAGGTTTGCACTTACGTCGAAAGGCTCAACGGTGAAAAGGAAGAGATCAATACCGCCTATGTGACCTATGTTTCTCTTGACGAGAATAATCTTCCGAGAACGGTTCCGCGATTGTGTACCGATTCCTAAGATATTCCTTTTTCCCGAGTTCTCCCCTCCGAAAATCGCCTGCGAGTCCGTAAAGAATCGCAGGCGGTCTTTTTTGTTTTCGGTTGCTTTTTTCTCGTTCGGAAACGAATTACATGCCCGGCATCATCATATCCTCCGGGTTTTTCCCTGCGGGAATCATCGGATACACCAGTTCCTTTACGTCCAGCATCGTATGAAGGATGTACGGATTATTATTTTCCTTCATTTTTTCGATTTGCTCCGTAAATTCGGTCGCGTTCGTGGCCCGTCCTCCCTTGATTCCGTAGGCATCGGCAATCTGAATAAAGTTCGGATTGTTGTCCAGGATCGTCTGGCTGTATCTTTTGCCGTAAAAAAGCTCCTGCCACTGTCGAACCATTCCGAGCTGTTGGTTGTCCATGATAATGACCTTAACGTTCAGGCCCAAAGACTGGAGCGGACCGAACTCCTGAATCGTCATCTGGAGACCGCCGTCACCCACGAAAAGGATAACCGGACGATCCGGCGCCGCAATCGCCGCTCCGATCGCGTAAGGCAATCCGGTTCCCATCGTTCCGAGCCCGCCCGAGGTCAAAAAGGATCGGTTCGATTCCACGATAAAATGCTGGGCTGCAAAAATTTGTTGCTGGCCGACATCGGTCACAAGGATCGGATTCGTTCCTTCATAGGCCTTGGATACCGCGCTGACGACGGCTTCCGGCAAAAGACGGTCATCCAGTTGATGAAGCTTTTCTCGGATCTTTGCATATCTTTCGGCCTTTTCTGAAAGCTCCTCCCTCCACTCTGTCCATTGAGATGCAAAGTCGTCTCCGGGCAGGGCTTCGGTCATGCAGCGGAAGAAATTACTCGCGTCGTCCTCGATTTCGATGTCCGGACGAATGTTTTTTCCGATTTCCGCGGGATCAATATCCACATGAATAACCGTTCTACTTGCTCCCGTATTAAATTTTTCGGGGTTTCCGATAATTCGGTCCGAAAAGCGGCATCCGACCGACAGAAGAAGATCGCATTTACCGATTGCCGTGTTGGCCTGAGGAATTCCGTGCATCCCGACCATCCCCAAATAATTGGGATTTCTTTCGTCAAAGACACCTTTCGCCATCATCGTTCCCGCGACCGGAATCCCGACCTTTTCGGAAAATTGCTTGAGTGCATCGGATCCGCCCTCGGAGATTACTACGCCTCCACCGACGAGCAAGAGCGGTTTTTTTGATTTGCGCAACGCTTCGTAAACGCGAGGCACACGGTTCGCCGCTGCCTTTCGCGGAGGACGGTGCAAAATCACGCCCTCTCCTTTTCCGTTGCATTCGGGAATCTCGGCTAAAAACAAATCCTTCGGAATATTGACCAAAACCGGTCCCGGTCGTCCTTCGGTTGTTAAATTCCACGCTTCTTCAAGCGTCGGAAGCAGGTCCTCCGGGCTCATAACCAGATAATTGTATTTTGTAATCGGTTGTGTAATTCCCGTGATGTCCGCCTCCTGAAACGCATCCTTTCCGATTGAGCTGCGCGCGACCGCGCCCGTAATCGCCAGGATCGGAACGGAATCGAGGTATGCGTCCGCGATACCGGTCACCAGATTGGTCGCACCGGGGCCCGAGGTTGCAAAAACAACGCCCGGTCGCCCCGTAACCTTGGCGTACCCTTCCGCAGCATGAACAGCCCCCTGCTCATGACGAGTCAGGATATGAGGAAAATTCATCTGAAAAATAGCATCATACAGAACAATAACCGAACCACCGGGATATCCGAAAGCCGGATTCACGCCCTTATCTTTTAAAAACTGTATAACCGTCGCTGCTCCGTTCATCCTTCATCCCCCTTATTATTCGTTGATTCATCGTATCCTGAGAAATCGCAGAGCGGTATATGATTCATACTCGCTCCGTGCGCGGCCGAATCCGTCAATTTCTCATATCGGGCAATAATTCCCCGCAATCTACGTTCCGGGACCTGTGCGGCCTTTCGTTCCGAAAGAATCGACGGATCGACATTAAGCGACAATTTTCGGCCCGGAATATCGACGGTAATGATGTCGTTTTCTTCGACAAACGCAAGGAGACCGCCAACCGCCGCCTCCGGACATACATGTCCGATACTCGCACCGCGAGTCGCTCCCGAAAAGCGCCCGTCCGTGATCAGAGCGACACTGTTATCCAGCCCCATTCCGGCGACCGCGGATGTCGGCGTCAGCATTTCCCTCATTCCGGGACCGCCCTTCGGTCCTTCAAAACGAATCACGATCACATCACCCGGATTGATCTCTCCGTTAAAAATCGCTTCGGTCGCCTCTTCCTCCGAATTATAAACACGAGCCGGTCCCGTATGAGTCATCATCTCGGGAAGCACCGCACCCTTTTTAACGACGGCTCCCTCCGAAGCAAGATTTCCCTTTAAAATGGCCAATCCGCCATCTCTGGCATACGGATCCGATATCGGTCGGATAACGATCCCGTCCGCCCCGGGATTTCCCGTGATCCGCCCGCAAATCGATCCGTCAACGGAAGGATTGTCCACACAAACCTTCCCACCTTTGGATAACTCCGCCATCACCGCGGTGATTCCGCCCACCTCGTTAAGATCCGTGATAAAAATGGAACTGGCGGGATTGAGCTTGCAAAGCTGCGGGGTTTGATCCGAGATATCGGATATCTCATCGACGGTAAGCGGATACCCGCATTCTCTGGCGATGGCAAGCATATGCAGTACACTGTTGGTCGATCCGCCCAAGGCCATATCCACACGCATCGCGTTACGGATGGCATCCTCGGTCATGATCATCCGCGCGGTCAAACCGCTCTCCAGAAGCTTCATTATTTGAATGCCCGCTTGTTTCGCCAGTCTTCTTCTTTCGGAAAAGACGGCCGGAATCGTACCGTTTCCGGGCAAAGCCATGCCCATCGCTTCCGTCAGACAGCACATCGTGTTGGCCGTATACATCCCCGAGCAGCTTCCGCACGTCGGACAACAGGCTTTTTCCCATTCGGACAGTTCGCATTCGGTAATTTTCCCGGATGCGCAGGCGCCGGATGCTTCAAAAAGATTGGATAATCCGACCCGCTCCGTACCATATTTCCCGGGAAGCATCGGTCCGCCGGTTACAAAGATGGCCGGAATATCAAGTCGCGCTGCCGCCATCAGCATTCCGGGAACAATTTTGTCACAGCTCGGCAAAAAGACGACGGCGTCAAGCGGTTGAGCCGTCAGGACCAGCTCACAGGAATCAGCGATTACGTCCCGGCTCACCAGAGAGTATTTCATACCGCCGTGATTCATCGCGGTACCGTCGCAAACACCGATCGCAGGGAATTCCATCGGAACCCCTCCGGCTGTCCGGATGCCGTCCTTGACACATTGAGTCAGCTCGTTTAAGTGTATATGTCCGGGAATCAGCTCATTATAGGAATTGACCACTCCGATTAACGGACGCTTCATCTCGTCCTCGGTCATGCCCAGAGCATATAACAAAGAACGGTGCGGGGCACGACTTGTGCCCCGGGTCATCTGTGCGCTTCGTTCGTTTTTCATTTGATTATCCTCCTTTTCGGATCAAAAAGCGTAAAAACACGAAAGAAGAGTAAGGTATTCGCCCACTCTTCTTTACTGAGGTCAGCCCCGTTCAACGGGGCGTCAGACAATAGACTCCATCACCCGTGTTGTCATCTCTTTCGTACCCACGCGGATGCAATTTTGCGTATATGCGATGTCCGGTGTTCGATATCCCCGATCGAGCGCAGCGCAAATCGCTTGCTCGATAAGATCCGCCTCTTCGCCGAGCCCGAAGGACCAACGGAGCATCATCGCCGCAGAAAGAATCGCCGCACAAGGATTTGCTTTGTCCTGTCCGGCAATATCCGGTGCGGATCCGTGAACGGGCTCATACATTCCGGGCATGCCCGGCTTGCCCAGCGACGCGGAGGGAAGCATACCGATCGATCCGGTAATCATCCCGGCCTCATCGGAGATAATGTCCCCGAACATGTTTGTCGTCACAATCACGTCAAAATCACCGGGCCGACGGACGAGTTGCATTGCTGCATTATCCACGTAGTAGTATTCATACTCCACCTCGGGATATTCTTTAGCAACACGCTCGTTCACTTCTCTCCAGAGTCGGCTGCTCTCCAAAATATTTGCCTTATCGACACTTGTCAGCTTCTTCTTACGGGCTTTCGCGAGCTCAAATCCGACGCGGACGATTCGCTCGATTTCCGCCTCGCTGTAAGCTTCGGTATCAAACGCCTCCATCCCCTTCGGCGATCCGTCCGGCATTACTCCGCCCGGTCGTCTTCCGCGATCACCGAAATACAGTCCGCCGGTCAACTCGCGAACAATCATGATATCAATCCCGTTCTTCAGATTTTCATCCTTTAGCGGGCTTGCGGATGACAGTTGAGGATAAAGAATCGCCGGGCGCAAATTCGCGAAAAGTTCCAGTCCGCCGCGAAGATCAAGCAGTGCACGCTCCGGACGCTCCGCTCCCGGAAGATTGTCCCATTTCGGTCCGCCGACCGCACCGAGCAAAACGGAATCACTTTTTTTGCATTCATTCAAAGTCTCGGGTGTCAGCGCAACGCCGTGTGCGTCAATCGCGCACCCGCCGGCCAACAAGGTCTTGTACACGAATTGATGGCCGAATTTTCCGGCAACCGCATCCAACACCTTACACGCCGCTTCGGTGACTTCGGTACCGATTCCGTCACCCGGTATAACCGCGATATTGTAAACTCCCATTTTTTCCTCCCAATCGATTCCCGTACGGGAAAACGATTTAACTGACATTATATTCGCATTTTTACCGTGATTGCAACACCTGTAGATTTAATTCCTTATTTGCATTCAGGAATCTTACCGGAAATATAACCGACTAATCCGTCGGCCTCGATGATTTTCCGGATGAAATCCGGGAACGGCTTGGCGGTAAACTGCTTACCGTTCGTCAGATCATGAATCACCCCGGTCGAAAAATCCACCTCGACCCGATCTTTGTCTTCAATCCCTTCTGCCGCCTCCGCGCACTCCAGAATCGCAAGTCCCATATTGATCGCATTTCGGTAGAAAATCCGAGCAAAGGAAGGCGCGATTACACACGAGATTCCGCTGTGTTTGATCGCTACCGGCGCGTGTTCGCGGGAGGATCCGCATCCGAAATTCGGCCCGCCGACGATGATGTCCCCGACGGAAACTCGATCAACAAAGGTTGCGTCGATATCTTCCATGCAGTGTTTGGCCAGTTCTGAAGGATCGGCCGTATTCAGGTATCTTGCCGGAATAATCACATCGGTATCCACGTTGGCACCGTATTTAAAAACTTTTCCGCTTGCATTCATATCCTTCTCCTCCTATTGCTCTGCCGAAAGCTCACTCGGAGCTCCGATTCTGCCCAGCACGGCGGATGCCGCCGCAACCGGAACGCCCGAAAGATAAACCTCAGACTTGGGGTGTCCCATCCGCCCGACAAAATTTCGGTTCGTCGTCGACACGCAACGCTCCCCTTCTGCGAGAATTCCCATATGGCCGCCCAGACAAGGTCCGCATGTCGGTGCGGAAACGATACAGCCCGCATCGGCAAAGATCTCGAGAAGGCCTTCCCGAAGCGATTCCTTCCAAACTCTCTGCGAACCGGGAAGAATGATACATCGAACACCCTTCCTGACTTTTTGGCCGGAAAGAATTTCGGCCGCCAAACGCAAGTCTTCCAGCCGTCCGTTTGTGCACGAGCCGATTACGACCTGATCAATCTTCACTTCACCGAATGTACCTACAACACGGGTATTTTCGGGAAGATGAGGAAAAGAGACCGTCAACGGAACCGTCGCAAGATCGATATCGATTGTTTTTTCATACCCGGCGTCTTCATCCGCCTCGAAAATCCGGTAGTCCCCCCGGGCATATCGCTCCGGAGCAAATGTCTTAATGTATTCGATCGTTTGCTCATCGACGGGGAAAATACCGTTCTTGCCTCCGGCCTCAATGGCCATATTGCAGACGGTAAGACGATCCGCCATCGACAGATTCGCAACACCGGGGCCGGAGAATTCCATCGACTGATACAGAGCCCCGTCCACTCCGATCATACCGATGATATGAAGAATCAGGTCTTTCCCGGTCACTCCGGGAAGAAACGATCCGGTCAATCGAAAAGAGATGGCCTCCGGTACGCGAAACCAGGTCTGTCCCGTCGCCATGGCACAGGCCAAATCGGTCGAACCGACCCCGGTCGCAAACGCGCCGAGTGCTCCGTAGGTACAGGTGTGTGAATCCGCGCCGATGATCGCATCACCGGGAGCGACCAGACCGTTTTCGGGGAGAATAACATGCTCGACACCCATTTTCGGGTCGCCGACCTCAAAATAATTCTCGATTTTCTGATCCCGGGCAAATTCTCGAATTTTTTTGCAGTGCTCTGCGGACTTGATATCTTTATTGGGCGTAAAATGATCGGGTACAAGAGCAACCTTGCTCCGGTCAAATACACCGCATGCACATGTTTTTTGAAAAATATCAATCGCCGGAGGAGTGGTCACATCGTTTCCGAGAATCAGGTCCAACTTCGCTTCAATCAATTGCCCGGGAACCACATGGTCCAGTCCGGCATGGGAAGCCAGAATTTTCTGTGTCATCGTCATTTTCATAGTCATTACCTCCTCATAAGCGGTACCGGGATTACCCGGTACGAAAAGAATACCCCGCCCGACACGGGTTTTCAAGGACACGTTCCTGCCCTTTTCTTATTGTTTTCTGCCCTTTTATCGACCGGGAACCGGAATCGTTCGGTTTTCTTTTCGAAAACCGACACGGCGCTTGTTCAGCATTCTACGGAGCAAGGGAAGAACCGTGTGGGGTCCTCTTCCTTTTCATCCTGTCCCGTTTATTCATCCGCGCGGATCAAAGCGTATCGAACGGATCTCCGATCATCTCGAATCCGCAGTAAATACACCGGGACACAATCCCCTCCGTTTTTTGTAACGTCTTGTTGCACTGCGGACATATCGGTTGATCTTTTTCCGCGGACAAGGCTATTTTTTCGGCTTCCGGCCGATCCAGCTCGAGGATTTTCAGCCGCAATTCATCATCCGTATATCCTTTTTCGCGCATCAAATGCCACATCGCTTCTGTGATCAGCATGAAACGATCCAGCGTTTTACTCATTTTTGTTACGTCCGGCGAAATCTCCTCCATCGGATCCGGCATTTTTGAAGATTGAGAAATGAATTCTATCGGGTTGTTTGCATCATATACCATGGTTTTCTCCGAAATATTTGGTTTTGCGTTTCGCAACATATTATACCATTAATCAATTCGGTGAATAACAGATTTCCATTTGATTAATAAAGATAATTTGACTTTGATGCGACAGGTCCGAGCAGTCATGGTACAATAGGATAGATTACGAAGCCGGAATCGGAAACCGGAGGACTCGAAACGGGACTTCTTCAAGCAGACAAACGTTCCCTTCCGGCAAATAAAGGAGAAAAAACATGAAACAACCCATACTCAAAACCGAACCTCGCAACGACAGTCCAAAGAAGCTCCGGGCTCAGGGATTGATACCCGGAGTCCTTCACGGACCCGGCACCACTTCCGTTCCGGTTCAGTTCGAACGCTCCGCTTTTATTCGAATTCTGTCAAAGCACGGAAGTAACGCAAAGATATGGATCGAAAGAGGAAAGGAAAAGAGCTTCGGATTACTTAAAGAAATTCAGAGAGATCCTTTGGACAAAAGCATCGTACATGTTACCGTTCATCTGGTCGCTTCGGATAAAGAAATGAAGATGCTCGTTCCGATTATCTTCACGGGACGCGAGGAACTTGAAAACAGAATTCTGATGCTTCAGCCCATAAAGGAGCATGTGGAAATGTCCGGTAAAGCGGCAGCGATCCCTGAATCGATAGCGATTGATGTTTCCAAAAAGGAATTGGGCGACACAATTACACGCGCCGACATTCAGGTGGAGAAGGATATTCAAATCCTGGACTTAGATTCGGAAGTATACGCGCTCATTAAGGATCTCCGCCACGCGGCAATGCCGGAAGAAGAAACGGAAGCCGAGGATAAGGAAGAGACTTCGACCGGATCCGAGAGTGAAGCTGCGACCGGCGAGCAAGAAACCGAATCCTAAACGGCAAAACGGTTGTTATGACCGTTTCCATTACCGAAATTGGCGCCTCCGGAAGAACCCTTTCCGGAGGCGTTACTTTTCGTTTATTACTTCGACCTGACACAAAGCAAAATCCCGGTTGCTCAGCCCGCGTTAATCTCGCTCCTTCTCCAAAAGGCATTTCTTTTCACGCCGTATGTGAAGAATACTTTCCCTTCCTCCATCTGTCTCATCGCTTCCTCCACAATCTCATTCGGATCGGAATGCAAATAGATCCCCCGACCCCTTTTCATTCCGGGCTGAAGACCTCCGAGCACCCCGAAAACGGACTCCATCATTCCGGGATATACCGCCTGAACCCGAATATTTGTGTCGGTTAATTGAGCCTTTAGCCCTTCCGTGAATTGGCGGATAAAAATCCCGGAGGACGAAAACAGGGATGAGCCTCCGTGGTTTCGCCCGAATCCGTCCGGGGAAATGTTGATGATTCTCCCCTCATTCTGATTGATCATTCTTCGTAACACCGTCAATGTCAGCGAAACAACCGTATTCATCTGAAAGGATGTCACTCTCTTGGCAAGGGCGGCATTCATTTTCACGAATCGCTCACTCTCTTCTTCTGCCGCATTATTGATCATCACGTCCGGGCATGATAAATCAATTTGGCCCGAAAGAAGCGCGAGACCCCTTCGCTCGGAAAGGTCGGCAGCCAAGCCGATTACGGGAACACCGAACGATTTCTCCATTTCTTCGGAAAACGCTCGAATTCCCCTTTTGTCCTTCCCGGTCAGAATCAGCGAATAGCCGCGTCGGGCAAAATACTCCGCGTACGCCGGCCCGAGCCCGTACAGCACACCGGTAATCAATACGGTACGATTTTCTCTCTCATCCATTTCCATTTTTTTCCCCTCCCTGTGCCGCAATGTTTTTCAACAGCTCAATCAGCGCCCGACTTTCCCTTTCACTGAGCGGCTCAATCAACTGCGCGAAAAACTCTTCTTCGTTCTTCTCATGGTCACGGACCACTTTTCTCCCCGCAGATGTCAGTTCCAGTACAAAAGTCCGTAAATCATCCGGATGAATGCTTCTGCTTATCATTCCCTTTTGTTCCAATCGGGCAATCAATCCGGTGACCGTGCTTTTCGGAAGATTCAAAGCCTTGGAGATATCCCCCACGACCGTACGCGGTTTGTTGCCGATGATTCTGGCAATGTCGGTTTCCGTTTCCGACAGAACCTGCTTCCCGCTTGCGAATCCGGGGCCGTAAAGCGCCTTATACCGGCTGAATACGCCGTACAGAAGCGTCGACAGTTCTCTGATGTTTTCTTTTTTTTCTCTCATTCGCTCCGAATCCCTTATAGATAAGGATCGTTTCGATATTTAGTACGATACTCGTATTGTACGTTTCTCGTACTATTAAGTCAATGTTTTTTGTACCGATTGCACAAAAAATCGGGAAATAACCGTTTTCAGGTTATTTCCCGATCGACAAACAACGGGCGTATTCTCGTTACTCCTTTGGGGGGGGATCCAACAGGTACTTATATGTCCGGTCAATCAAGATGGCTCCGATGGGGGCTGTAATCAAAATCGAGAGAACCGCAACGCTCAACACGATATTTCCGGAAGCGAGCCCCAAGCCGAGCGGAATGGCTCCGACGGCGGCCTGAACGGTCGCCTTCGGCAGGTATGCAATCACACAAAACAGTTTTTCTTTCGGATTGAGTCCGGATCGGATCAGACTGACCCATGTCCCCACTGTTCGGACGATAAACGCGCCGATGATCAGAAGAACAGCGACAAGTCCGGCTTTCAACACGTATCGAATATCTACGGTTGCACCGAGAAGAACAAAGAGAATAAGCTCAGCCGCCACCCAGATTTTTGAAAATTTGCCCGATATCCTCCGCGAAACCTTCTCTGAGGTTTTAAGAAGCGTTGCTCCGAGAGCCATTGCCGCAAGAAGTCCCGAGAAGGGAACAAGTTCGACAATCATCGGCTCCAGACCGACCATAAGAATGGCGGCTCCGATAATCAAGAGAACCTTCACGGTATCCCGCATATGGATTGCCTTGAAAACTCCCGTCAACAAAATTCCGATAAGAATTCCCGCGGCTACGCCCGAGACAATGGATATCGGAACCGAAAGCAGTGTGGACGCCCGAAAATCATTTCCTTTAACAACCCCCAAAAATGCCGTAAAAAGCACAATCGCATAGATATCATCCGCTGAAGCGCCGGCCATAATAAGTTGTGGGACACTGTTTTTTCGTCCGTAACCCTCCTCAGTCAATGAAATCATTTTCGGAACAATAACCGCCGGAGAAACCGCAGCGAGCATCGCTCCGATCACGGCCGCTTCCGCAACCGACACGCCCAGAAGCGGCGGTCCGAGTAAAACGGCTCCGATAATCTCAAAGGTAGCGGGGATAAAGCACATCAGAATAGCCGGACGACCGACCTTCCTTAAATCCCGGATATCAAGCGTCAATCCGGCCCGGACCAGAATAACGATCAGCGCAATTTCACGCAGTTCATCCGATATTCCGAGAATCGAATCGGAAATCAGATCGAAAACATGCGGTCCCAACAAAATCCCGGCCACCAACATCCCCAACAGACTCGGAATATGAAGCTTCTTGAAAATTCCGCCGAGCGAAAAACCGATGATGATAATGAGCGCGATACTGATAAGCATGTGATCTCCCCCATCTCCAGACAATTCGGTTCCTTTTCCCGACATAAAAAAAGCCGACACTCCATGAACAACGTTCACAGAAGTCATCAGCTTAAAAAGCGGTTCGGCGTCTTCGCCGGGGAGAACCTCATCCCCCAATATTTCACCGGATCATATTATCGCCTGATTTTAATCTTGTCAATCAAATCCGGCCATTTGTCCGGTTTCGAATACGAATCGATCGGAATCCCGGCGCATTCGATTCCCCGATCGATCCGATTACCGGGCCCTTTCGTTGAAAAGCACTCGCGCAAAGCATCACTTTCTCAGCGTCTTATTATCTAAAGACCTCCGCGCTCAGCAATGATTAGGAGCAGGCGGTTCTCAACGATTTTCGCACAGATAATAAAAAAAGTGAATGTTAATAATGCTAGAGGAATTTGCGGAATTCCACCGCTATCCGCCATTTGATTCACACACCCGCTCATGCTATAGTTGAGGCGTTGTTTTTGCCCATAAAACAGCGGAAGGACAGACGTTTATGCAGTTTTTTTCCCTTCGGGACATCTCAAAATCCTATCACGGTCATGTGCTGTTGAACGGCATCTCTTTTTCGATCCATTCCGGCGATCGGATCGCCTTGATCGGAGATAACGGGACCGGCAAAACAACCCTTCTTAAAATCATAACCGGCCGTGTTCGACCGGACGGCGGCAGCGTAAATATTTCAAGAAACACGGTAATCGGTTACCTCGCTCAGAATCCGGACGAGTTGATCGCCGGCGAGAACACGCTGAAGAGCCGGGAGATTATGGAGCTGGAAACCGAAATCGCAGAGACCGAAAAAAAACTGGAAACGGCCTCCGAGTTTGAATCGGCCGAGCTTCTGGATCGATATTCCCGACTTTTCGCGCGCTTTGAGGCACTGGGCGGGTTTGACTATGAGCATCGCATGAAAGAAGCCCTCGCGGGATTGGGACTCTCGGGAATCGATAATTCCCGAGAGCTGTCCACATTGTCCGGAGGAGAACGAATGCGCGTCGCTCTCGCACGTATGATTGTTTCCAAACCCGATGTTCTCCTTTTGGATGAGCCGACCAACCATTTGGACGCGGATGCGACGGAGTGGCTGGCCGGATATATCCGCGGCTATACGGGAGCGGTCCTGCTGATCAGTCACGATCGGTATTTTATCGATCGAACCGCCTCCGGCGTTTTTGAACTGGAAGCTGCACGAATCCATGTTTACCCCGGAAATTATTCCTCCTATGTTGAGCAAAAACAGCGCATTACCGAGGACCGCCTACGCGCTGCGCAATCTTTGGAAAAAGAGCTTGAAAGACAAAAACAAGTCACACAAACGATGCTTTCGCACCGTAAAATGTCCTCCTACCATGCCCGCGAGAAGGTCGTAAACAAGCTCTCGGATCGTCTTTCGGAGCAAAAACGCCTGCTTTCAAAAGGGGGAAGCTCCATGAGTTTCAAGCTGATCCCCGAAGAACGAACGGGGGATCCGAACCGAATCGTTTTGAAAGCCGCCGACATCTCGTTTGCTTACGATGGCGAAGACACCCTTTTTTCAGATATTTCGTTCGAAGTAAAAGCGCAGGACAAATTATTCCTGGTCGGTCCCAACGGTTGCGGAAAAACGACGCTTCTGAACATTCTTTTAGGCAAGCTTTCCGGTTTTTCGGGAGACATCCTTTTTTCCGGCTCCGCTCGATTCGGATTCATGAGCCAATTCGTATCCTTCGAAGATGAGGGAATCACCGCGCTCGACGAATTGTGTCAGAGAAGCGAGCTCTCGCCGGGCGCGGCGAGAAAGCTTCTCGCCCGCTTCGGCTTTCGTGATACGGATGTTTTCAAGAAAATATCCGTTCTTTCCGGAGGAGAGCGGTCCCGCTTGTTTTTATGCTGTCTTCTTACTGAGAAGCCGGATATTCTTTTTCTGGACGAACCGACCAATCACCTGGATATCGAATCCCGGGAAATTCTCGAAGATGCGCTTACAGAGTACAACGGGGCTATCATCGCTATAAGCCATGACCGTTATTTCATCGATAAATGTGCGACAAGCATACTGGGATTTTCGGCTTTTTCCGGACGAATCTATTCAACCTATGCGGAATATAAGCAAACCGCTCCGGTCGTAACGGGCGGGGAGAAGTCTATTCGGCCCGGTATATCCGCGATCGCCGAACCGGAAACAAATGCGAACTCGGCGTCTTCGGCCGCCCGACGCCTCAGAGGCAGGGATCGAGTACGCGAGCGACGCGAGGAGGCTCTCCGAAAGGAGCGAATCCGCGAGCTTGAAGCGCAGATCGAAAAATTGGAATTCGAAATAAAAGAACTGGAGGGATCATTTTCGGCGGACAGCGACCCCGATGACTATTTCCGTTATGCCCGACTGTCCGATTCGCTGCACATTCAGGTCGAGGAGTATTTGCGATTGTCGTCGGAATCGGAAGAAAACGACGAAAAAGCGCCGGATGAATAATCCGACGCTTTTGTGTATTTCCGGGCACGAGTCTATCCGATCTGAACCAGAGAAAGTCCGGTCGCATAGGTTGTCTCCGTTGTCGCCTCGGTCGTATCCGACTCTTCGGTCGCATCGGATTCACCGGAATCCGAATCGTCCGTGACGGACCCGGAGGTCGACGAAGAGGATGTCTCACTTAGCGCTTCTTTTTTCTTGTCTACGGAGACCAGAATCGTCGTCGTCAGTAAAATCAGGAATACCAGCGTTAACACAATCGAGATAATCAGAAGCTTTTCAATTTCCTTTTTCCCGGTGGCCCGAATGTTCCCGCTCCCGCCGATGCGGGGAGCTACCGGGCGCGAACCGCGCTCCGGCGACTGTTTTTCGGAAAGATATCCGAACGGAAATTCATCAGAGTCCCTTCTGGCCATATTGCTCCGTCAAGCCTTACCGTCGCAACCGAGCACTTCGGTGATTTTGTGGGCAACCATTTCCTTAACCGCCTTACGGGCAGGCCCGAGATATTGACGAGGGTCAAAATGAGAGGGATTTTCATTGAAATATTTACGGATCACACCGGTCATTGCCAGACGAATATCGGAGTCGATATTAATCTTACATACAGCCATCGAGGCCGCCTTACGCAGCATGGTCTCCGGAATTCCGATTGCATCAGGCATTGCACCGCCGTTATTATTGATCATCTGCACATATTCCGGGATGACCGAAGAGGCTCCGTGAAGAACAATCGGGAACCCGGGAAGTCTTTTTTCGATTTCCTCAAGAATGTCGAATCGAAGCTGAGGATTCTGGCCCGGTTTAAACTTATACGCTCCGTGAGACGTCCCGATTGCGATCGCCAGCGAGTCACATCCGGTGCGCTCAACAAAATCCTGAACCTGTGCGGGATCCGTATAAGAGGCATCCTCGGCCGAAACATTGACCGCGTCCTCAATACCCGCCAGACGTCCGAGCTCCGCCTCGACAACGACACCGTTTGCGTGCGCATATTCCACGACCTGACGAGTCAGCTTCACGTTGTCGTCATAGGAGTGGTGCGATCCGTCGATCATAACCGACGAAAATCCTCCGTCAATACAGCTCTTGCACAGATCGAACGTGTCCCCGTGATCCAGGTGCAACGCAATCGGCAAATCCGTTTCCTGAAGTGCCGCCTCGACCAGCTTGATCAAATACGTGTGGTTTGCATACTTACGTGCTCCGGAGGAAACCTGAAGAATCAGGGGCGCTTTCAACTCTTTCCCCGCCTCGGTGATCCCCTGAATGATCTCCATGTTGTTTACGTTGAACGCTCCGATTGCGTATCCGCCCCGGTATGCTTTCTCAAACATTTCTTTCGTCGTTACCAATGGCATGATCTCTCACTCCTTTTGCCCGATCCAATTTTCGGGCGTAATATATTGATTTCACATCTAAACCATTTTACGGGCAAGCGTGGTATTCGTCAATCGATATGGTAAAATGTATCGCGAAAGCCATGTGCTCTTTGCATAAATTGACACGCTTTCGGGAAATGAACGGTGAAAGACTTGGAAAACCTGATTCGCAAAGACGATAAGCTCACCGGCCGCCAAATGCTGGGACGCTTTCTCAAATCGATGTTGTTTATGTCCCCCATTCCGATTTCGGGATTTCTTTACGTGCTCTTCTATCAACACTTTGGTACCGGGTTGCCCTGCGCTCTTTACTCGTTTACCGGTCTTTTTTGTTCGGGCTGCGGAACGGGCAGAATGTTCCTTTCGATTCTCCGTCTGGATTTTTATCAGGCCTTCCGCTATAACCCTCTGATTTTTTCGATGCTTCCTTTTATGATTTTGTTTTTTCTTCGGCATGAGATTGCTTATGTAAAAAGAGAGCAACGATCCCTTACCCGCCCGGAAATATTTTTCATGATTTTCTTTTGCATCTCCTTGATTCTTTTCGCTATCTTACGAAACATTCCCGCCTTTTCTTTCCTTGCGCCGACGGCGCTTTAATCTTCTTTTTTCCGAAGCATCCTTGATATCAAAAACGCCCGTGACGAAAGTGCACAGGCGTTTTGATCGGCTATGAAATAATCCTCATTCTTCTTTCTTCGAAGGCTCCGACGGGTCGGTTCCTTCCGAATCGGCTTGAGCGCCCTCTTCGACAATCTTTTGAATATCCACATCGGTTAACGCTTCCTTCGCCAATTCTTCCTCCATGGCTTTCAGCGCCCTTTGTTCCTCTTCAAAATGCTCTCTGGCCTTATACGCGCGCGCAATCTGCTCCGCTTCTTCCTTCAGCTTCATAAAATCAGCATTCGAAGCCAAGTCGTAGGAAGATGTTTGATAGCAGGAATCGTCATGAACGTTATCGAGAATTAAATACATCCTCTGCGGACTTCCTGCCCGAATCTTTCGGATGGCCTTTTGTGCCTCATCGGGCTCACCTTCCCGGCAGTCAAACTCAAGAAACGGAATGCTCAGTTTCCGGAACATGTAGCGCAAGATGACTGCTTTATTATCGTAATCGATCGCGACACGGTATCCGGAGATCAAAAAGCTCTGTGCAAATACGAAAACACAAACGAGAAGCGCCGAGATAATCAAAATAAGAAGTGCATAATTGATGCGCTCCTCGCGCAGAATGAAAACCAGTCCGGTGACACAAGCGGCCGTAACCAGAACCGTAATCACTCTCCTCAATAACACTTGCTTCGGATTCGCCGGGAAATATTGTACCTTCCCGGTCGGAAGATCTTCGGTTTGGGCGGTCTCTTCCCCGACTCCATTGGGCAGCACCACGTCTTCCCGCTTTCCCGATTCAGGGGATTTTTCTTTTTCCATGATTATCCCTCCTTTTTATCCGGTCTTCCTTGAAGCAACCCGATTCGCTCTTGAATGCCCGCATGCATCCGAACAAATTTTTCGTGCTTGTCCCGTTCGGCGCCTACAATGTGCTCGGGCGCTCTTTCGATGAATTCTTTATTTCCCAATTTTGTTTCGACGCGCTCAATCTCTTGCTTTAGATTATCCTTCTCTTTTTCCAAACGTTCAAGTTCCTTTTGAATATCGATTAGATCTTCCAACGGCAAGTAGAATTCTCCGGACGAAAATACGGCCGCGACAGCCGATGAAGGAATGCCTTCTTTATTTCTTCGGACCTCGACGGAATCAATACCGGCCAAACGTTCCAGATACGCCTTTCCGTCGACAAAAACACTCGCGATCGAGTCATCCTGGGTAACGAGTATTGAGCTTGCCCGGCGCGATGGCACTACGCCCAAATGGGTACGAACATTTCGGATAGAGCGCACCGCGTCCATGAGTGTCTCCATTTGCTTTTCTCCTTCAATATCCCGGAACGCATCGGAAAACTCGGGCCAGCGAGCAATCATGATTGACTCCGATTTTTCAAAAAAAACCAAATGGGAATATACTTCTTCGGAAAGAAACGGCATAAACGGATGAAGGAGCTTCATGGATTCACCGAGGATAAAGTTTAACAGATACAAAGCTTCGGCGGATGACGATTGATTCTTATCGAAAAGTCGCGCCTTCGCAATTTCGATGTACCAGTCGCAATACTCTTCCCAAATAAAGGAATAAATTTTTGAAAGCGCGACACCGAATTCAAATTTTTCCAGATTTCCGGTTACCTCGGCAATAATCGTGTTTAATCGTGATAAGATCCACTTATCTTCGAGCGTATAACGAGACGGATCCGGTTTACGCAAAGGCTCATCCTGCGGGCAGTTCATCAGAACAAATCGCATCGCGTTCCATATCTTATTCGCAAAATTCCGGCCGGCCTCGATTTTTTCCTCCTGAAAGCGCTGATCGTTACCCGGCGCATTTCCGGTAACCAAAGCATACCGCAGGGCATCCGCTCCGTATTGGTCGACAATCTCCAACGGGTCAATCCCGTTGTTAAGAGATTTGCTCATCTTGCGGCCCTGAGCATCCCGGATCAGCCCATGAATGAGTACATGCTGAAACGGAGACGCTCCCATACACTCTATTCCCGAAAAGATCATTCGGGCGACCCAAAAGAAAATGATGTCGTACGACGTGACCAGCACATCGGTCGGATAAAAATATCGCAGGTCCTCCGTATTTTCCGGCCATCCCAGTGTCGAGAAGGGCCATAAGGCAGAAGAAAACCATGTATCGAGCGTGTCCTCATCCTGGAATATATTTGTCCCGCCGCATTGATTGCATCGCTCGGGCAACGTCCGGGAAACGGTGATTTCATTGCAATCCGCACAATAATAAGCGGGGATTCGGTGACCCCACCAAAGCTGTCGGGAAATACACCAGTCCCGAATGTTTTCCATCCAGTTGAAGTATATTTTTTCAAATCGCTCCGGAACAAATGAGGTCTCCTTTTTACGCACCGCCTCAATCGCCGGTTCCGCAAGCGTTTTCATTTTTACGAACCATTGAAAAGAAACACGCGGCTCGACCACGGTACCGCAACGATAACAGGTTCCCACGTTGTGCTTGTGCGGCTCGATTTTATGAATCAATCCGAGTGTTTCCAGATCCTTAACGATCTTTCGCCGTGCCTCATACCGATCCATTCCCTGATACTCGCCCGCGTTTTCGTTCATAATCGCCTGTTCGCTCATGACCGTAACCACCGGAAGATCATGACGCAATCCGACTTCAAAATCATTCGGATCATGTGCGGGCGTAATTTTGACGACTCCGGTCCCGAAATCCTTTTCGACATACGCATCGGCGATGACCGGTATTTTTTTGTTCACAAGCGGCAGGATAACAAACTTGCCGACGAGGTGAGCGTATCTTTCGTCTTCGGGATGCACGGCGACCGCCGTGTCTCCGAGCATCGTCTCCGGCCGCGTCGTCGCCAAAATCAATTCTCCCGATCCGTCGGCAAGCGGGTACTTCAAATGCCAAAAATGTCCGTCCTGCTCCTCGTAATCCACCTCGGCATCCGAAATTGAGGTCAGGCAATGCGGGCACCAGTTGATTATGCGCTCTCCCCGGTAAATCAGGCCTTTTTCATAGTAACGAATAAAGACCTCCGTCACCGCTTCGTAAAGACCCGTGTCCATCGTAAAGCGTTCCCGACTCCAGTCACAGGATGATCCGAGGCGCTTGAGTTGTTCGACGATTCTGCTGCCGAACTTTTCCCGCCACGCCCATGCCCTTTCGAGAAATTTCTCGCGTCCGATATCTTCTTTGGAAATGCCCTCTTCCTTCATCGAAGCGACGATTCTCGCTTCGGTCGCGATGGCCGCGTGATCGGTTCCGGGAAGCCAAAGCGCCGAGAATCCCTGCATTCTCTTGAATCGCACCAAAATATCCTGCAGTGTATTATCCAAAGCATGTCCCAGATGAAGCTGGCCGGTAATGTTCGGAGGGGGCATAACGATGCAATACGGCCTCTTATCGGGGTCCGCATCGGCACCGAAGTAGCCGTTTTTCATCCATCCGGCGTAAATACGAGGTTCCGCCTCGTGCGGTTCGAATGCCTTACTGATGCTGTCGGTCCTGCTCATGGATTGTCCTCCGAAGGTTTATTTTGTCGCTTGGTTCTGCCGGTCTTTTTCGCGAATCTCGACCCGCCGGATTTTTCCGCTGATCGTCTTGGGCAACTCGTCTACGTATTCGATAATCCTGGGATACTTGTACGGAGCAGTCACCTTTTTCACATGATCCTGCAGCTCCCGGGTCAACTCCTTAGACCCGCAGTATCCCTTACACAAAACGACCGTCGCTTTCACGGCGAATCCGCGATCCGGATCCGGAACCCCCGTAACGGCGCACTCGAGGACCGACGGATGCTCCATCAGAGCACTTTCTACTTCGAACGGTCCGATTCGATACCCGGAACTTTTGATTACGTCGTCCACGCGCCCGACATACCAAAGAAATCCCATTTCGTCACGGTATGCGGTATCGCCCGTGTGATAGAGCCCGTCATGCCATGCCCGACTCGTTCCCTCCGGGTCCTTATCGTATCCGCGGAATACTCCGAGCGGCTTTCCGCCGTGCGCTTCGTCGGTTCGAATGCAAATTTCCCCGACAATACCGGACGATACCTCATTTCCTTCTTCGTCCGCAATCACGGTATATGTGCCCGGCATCGAAAGACCCATGGATCCGAGGCGCGGTTGCATCCACGGAAAAAGCGTTCCGCAAAGAAGGGTCGTTTCCGACTGTCCGAACCCCTCGAAGATCTTCAATCCGGTGTTTCTGAGCCATTGACTGTAAACCTCGGGATTTAATGCTTCCCCGGCCGTCGTGCAATGCTTGAGGCTTGAAAAATCATACGGAGAAAAATCCTCCTTGATCATGAACCGATACATCGTCGGAGGGGCGCAGAATGTGGTGATTTTGTACTCGGATATTTTCGAAAGAATGTCGGCGGCCGAAAACTTATCAAAATCATACGTGAAAATAGCGGTTTCACCCAACCATTGTCCGTACATCTTTCCCCATAGTGATTTCAGCCAACCGGTATCGGATATTGTGAAATGCAATCCCCGATCCTCGACTCGATGCCAGAAAACGCCGGTAATCAAATGCCCGAGAGGATAGGAATAGTCATGAAGAACCATTTTGGGATAACCGGTTGTACCCGAGGAGAAAGACATCGTCATGATGTCGGTCACTCTGGTGTCCTCCTCACCCGTCGGACGCGTCCATTTCTCACTCTGTCCGGAAAATTCACTGTCGAAATCAATCCATCCGTCAATTTTCTTCCCGCGGGTGACCGCGCGCTTTTCAAGGGTAGTATATTGATCGATCGCTTCGTCGAAATGATCGGTACAGTTTTCGTCGCCGGTCATCAGTACCATTTTGATTCCGCCGGAATTCACCCGGTAAATATAATCCTTCGCCGTAAGAAGATGGGTCGCCTGAACCGCAACCGCGCCGATCTTATGGAGCCCCATCATGCAGTACCAAAACTCATATCCCCGTTTAAGAACGAGCATGACATAATCGCCCTTTCGAATGCCATGGGAACGAAAAAAATTCGCGGCCTTATTGGAAAGCCGGGACATATCGCCAAACGTAAAATCCTTTCGTTCATTATCCTTAGAGACCCAAACCATTGCCGGTTTATCGGGGGATCTTTGGGCCAGCACATCCAAAACATCATAGGCAAAATTAAACGTTTCCGGATAGGTGATTTTGTAATTCTTATAAAGATCATCCAGTGTAGCGAAATCGTCGCGATGCCGCCCCGTAAATTCTTCGTATATCGGCATGTTTATTCTCCCTTTTTCATAACGATCGCAAGAAATTGGCAGGCGCGATCATTGTTGGCCTTCATCGCATGCGGAATCCCCGATTCGAAATATATACTGTCTCCCTCGTCAAGGATATACGTGATTTCTCCGATATAAAAGGTCATTTGCCCCTTGACGACATAGTTGAATTCCTGGCCCTCATGAGCGTGCAAAACCGGCTTTTTTTCATCATTCGGCTCGACGGTGACCATGAACGGTTCGGCGAGCTTGTTTCGAAAGGTAAACGCCAAGTGCTTATAATCATAGGCGGCACGGCGATTCACCTGAAAGCCTTCGCCTTTTCGCACCACACATGCGGTCGAAAGCTTCGGCGAGTCGCCGCTCATTATATCGAGAACGTCCACACCGAAGACGCCGGCAACATTACTGAGAAAAGAAAAAGAAAAGTCCTTACATCCCTTCTCGTATTCTCCGTATTCTTCCGGCGTCATGTCACATCGCCGGGCCATTTCTTCCGGCTCGATCTCGAGAATTTCCCGAAGCGCGCGGATACGCTCGCCCATTTCTCTCAGTTGATCCGACATAGCACACCTCCCCGTTTATTTTGGCAGTACATGATAAATATAATAGGTTTGTCGGCAAGCGCTGTCAACCGAAGGGATTCCCCGGTTCGGCCCGGCAAAAAAGTTGTATACTGATAAAAACGGAAAAACTGACTCTCGGAGGTGGATATGACCGGAAAAGTATCTTCTGACCCGTCTTGTACCGTATCCCATGTGCATGATATATGCGAAAGAATCACGGCAAATATTTCGAAGGTGATCGTCGGAAAACGAGACGAGATCCGGCTTTTGCTCTCTGCGATGCTGACCGGAGGACACGTTCTTCTGGATGATGTTCCCGGAACCGGAAAAACGAAGCTCGCGAAGACACTCGCTCGGTCGATCGACGTTGCGTTCGGAAGGATTCAATTCACGATTGACCTTCTGCCCTCCGATCTTACCGGGATTCACTTTTTCGATCGAAAGGCGGATGAATTCGTTTTTCGTCCGGGTCCTCTTTTTACGAATGTTCTTCTCGCGGACGAAATCAACCGTGCAACCGCGAGGACACAGTCCAGTCTGTTGGAGTGTATGGAGGAGCGTCAAATCACCGTAGACGGAAAGACTTTTTTGTTGTCTGCTCCGTTTCTGGTTATCGCAACACAGAATCCGGTTGAGACACAAGGCACGTTCCCTCTTCCGGAGGCACAGCTGGATCGTTTTCTTATCCGTGTTTCCATGGGCTACCCCGCTCGCGAGGACGCGCTTACGATCCTGGATCGGTTCCGCGCGGATGACCCTCTTTGCGATTTGCTTCCGGTTGCGTGTGCAGACGATATTCTCCGCGCACAGATGATTTGCACGTCCGTTTTTGTCCACTCCGTCGTTCGGAATTATTTACTCGACCTGATTGAAGCGACCCGGAGCCATCGCGATATTTTGCTCGGCGCAAGTCCTCGCGCATCCCTGTCGCTTTTAAAAACCGCAATGAGTTATGCGGCAATCCAGGGAAGAGATTTCGTTACTCCCGACGATATCAAAACACTTTTCATCCCGGTCATTGCCCATCGCCTGGTTCTTCGAACAACGGGTGCTTCTCTTTCGGTTGCCGGATATGGTCGCGGAAAGGACAGAAGTTCAGAAATTCTAACGGGTATACTTGATTCGGTTTCTTGTCCGACCGAAGACTTTAGCCCCTGAGGACGGATTTTTTCGGAGGCGTTTTGCATGCAAATATTTATCGTCATCGCACTGGTAATGATGTTAATCGCGATCCAGTTGATTGTGTATAAACGATTGGCTCTGCACGGAATTTTCGCCGGAATCGAATTTTCGACGCCCATTGCCGAGTGTGGTGAAACCATCACGATTTCCGAAAAAATCGAGAACAGGAAGCGTCTTCCTCTGGTCCTCCTGATTTTGCGTTTTGAGGCTCCCCGGGAATTGCATTTTCCCGATATGACCAACACGGCACTTTCCGATCTTTATTACCGGGAAGACCTGATATCTCTGGGGGGATGGAAACGACACTTTCGTCATATACAGGTTCGATGCAGAAAGCGCGGATATTACGAATTCAAAAGACTGTCGGTCACGACCTGTGATCCCCTGATGCTTGTGAAAATCTACGGTTTCTTTTCAAGCGACTCCACGTTAACCGTTCTGCCCCGTTTCCTTAACACCCCGGATATCGAAGCTCTATTTATGTCGTCGATCGGAGAACGAATCAGCCGGAAAAGCTCTGTTTCAAACCCGTTTACCTTCGCCGGAATCCGCGAATATCAGCCGTGGGATTCTTTCGGCCGAATCAACTGGAAAGCTTCCGCCCGAAAAGGCGAATGGATGGTCAACACGCCTCATTGCACGATATGTCCGGAGATCACGATTGTTTTGAATGTCGCACGATACTCTCCCAACAGAAGTACGGATTTAATCGAGAAAGCAATCAGTCTGGCCTATTCTTTTGTCGCGTTCGCCGTTCGCGAATCATTGCCGGTTTCAATCATTTCCAACAGTCGGGATATACTCACAGAAGAATCGATCAGCAAGCCTCACGGAAGCGGCCCGGAACACCTGAGAGATATCGGATTGTCTTTATCCCGAATTGATCTGAATAAGACAGATACGGGCTTTGACGGGCTTTTCGAATCTCTCCCGTTCCGAAGAACCGTAAGCCAATGGCTCATCCTTTCTCCGAACACCGACGCTTCGGTTCAGGCAACACTTTTACGGCATGTTAAAGAGGGCACGGGTTTGGTATGGATCGTCCCCCGAAACGCCGATCAGCCCGCCCCTTCCATATTGCCGGAATTGGTCACTCATACCGTATTGTGGGAGGAACGATATGAAGCGCATTCCTGAGAAAACGGGGTTAACACGTTTTAACCGGGACGAGATCATCCCGGATCTCCTTTTGTACCTGTTATTCTTTTTTACTTATATCTCCATCGTTTCCCTGAGTTTTTCCACGACGTTCCGAGGCGGAAACCTATCCCTTCCTCCCTACTTCCTTGCAATTCCGGGAGCATCGTTCTTTATTCTTCGAAGAATTTCGATGCGGCAGGAGCTTTTGATTACGCTTTTTCTCTCTTCCGTCCTGCTTATGCTCTCATCCTTTCTGTTTCTTCCGTTCGAGGAATCCGTATCACTCGTGCTTTGGGCGTTACTTCTTGCCGTCTTTTCAATCGCTCCGCGATATACGTCCGGTCGTTCCATCAAAGTCAGTTATGATCAACTCGGCTTTTCGATGCTGTTTCACGGATCCGTGCTCGCCCTTTCGGGCCTTACCCCGGACACTTCGATTTTAAAGCATGCGCTTCTTGCGCACGCCCTGTTGTCGCTGTGTTTGTTTTTTGCCGCCCGGCAACACCACACCTTTTACTCCGACTACGCACACATCGCAAATTCGCCGACGCAGCCATCCGCTTCGGTTCGAAGAAAACACAACGGGATTATCTTATTTCTGTTCCTCTTTGCCCTGCTGATCGTCCCGATCGTTGTGATGTTTCCCTATTCCGCGATGACCGATTTTCTTCGCTTCTTGTTACGAAAAGCGTTGGAAGGACTTGTAGCGTTTAGTGAATGGCTCAAAAAAATGCACCTCCTTCCGGAATTCGAACAGATTGCGGAACCCGAAACCACCGGACTGGCGCCGGTCACGGAAGAAAACCCCTTATTAAACAAGACGCTTGAAATTCTTCTGGGTGTCCTGTCCGTCGGAATTGTATTGGTTTTCGCTTTTTTTGCGGTTCGCGGTCTGATTCGGTTTCTCCTTTCGATGTATCGGAGATACCCTTTGTTTAATAAGGAACCATCGGACTCAAGAATCATCGACGAGGTTTTTTCCATCGAAAAAGGACCGAAACGAAGACGAAAACGCTTGGATTTCGGTACCGGTCCGGAACGGGATGTGCGAAGAAAATACTATCGGCTTGTTCGAAAAGCGATGCGATCCGGTGCCCGTATCGAATCATCGGACTCACCGGCCGAAATCCTCGATGAAGTGTCGGGGTTTACGGATGCGGATTTTGTCCTGCTGACGGTTCATTACGAAAAAATTCGATACGGGAACGGCGTCATTCCCGCATCAAAGGATTGCCCCGGACTCGAAAGCATCGAGGATTAATGCCCTGGCTCCGAATAATATGGAATCATCACCGAGCGAGGCAACCTCAAACCGAACCGATTCACGAACGGACGGAAGACAATAGGCATTCACCTTTGAGAGTATTTTCTCTAAAAACACGGCGCCGAGAGCTTCCATCACTCCGCCGCCGAATATTACCATCTCCGGGCTGAACATGTTTACCAAATTTCCCGTAGCGACGGCCAGATAAAGGCATGCGCGATCGATGGCTTCGATCATAACCTCGTCGTCCGCCTCGTACGCCGCCTTCATCTCTTTGCTTTTAAATACTCCTTCGCGAATCGAATCCGCCATCATCGTCGAACGACCGTGCAGGATTTGTTGACGAATATAATCCGTCATCCCCGTCTTGCTCGAAAACGCCTCCAGACAGCCTCTTTGTCCGCAATTGCATTGCGGTCCGTCAATATTTAAGATCATATGACCGAATTCCGCACCTTTGTACTGGTGACCGGAATACATCTTGCCGTTGATTATCAGTCCGCCGCCGAGGCCGGTTCCGACGAAAAGCCCGACAACGTGCGATAGACCTTCGGCGACTCCGAACTTCCATTCGCCCAACACGCCCAGATTCACATCGTTTCCGATAAAAAACGGAATTCCGAACTGCTTTTCCACGGATTTCTTGATGGCGTAATTGCGCCATGGAAGATTCGGAGAAAACAAAACGACACCCGTATCATTATTGATGATGCCGGGCGCTCCCGCAGAGATTGCCTCCACATCCGTCAACGCAATACCGAAGCCTTCAACCAGCTCACGAACCACCGAAAGGATTGTTTCTTCTACATTCGAAACACCTTCATTCGCTCGCGTTCTCTTTTTGATGCGGTGAACAATCTCCCCCTTGGCATTAAAAATCGCACCGAGCACCTTCGTGCCGCCGATGTCAAGACAAACCGTGTATTTACCCATGATTCTCCTTGAGAAGTCCGATGCATTCGTCATATAACGAATAAAGTTTTTGGACTCCGTTTTCCAGATGAAAATAGTGAATGATATACGGAACCAACAGCGAAAGAAATAAAACCGACACGATTGCAACCGGCAGATCCGGAGAACTCAACGTAATAATAACGGAACCGAACGTCAGCAACGCGAAAAGCATCGTTACCAGCAGATGAATCAGTCGCTCGTGCTGATAAAAAGAAATCCGGATCATCAATATTTCGGTATAGGAAGAGAAAGACTTCGACGTAAATGATCCGTCCCTTACGAGTTGCTTATACAGATTGATTTGTTTTTGTGCTTCTTCGATTTCTCGTTTGATTCGACCGTACATCGACAGCCCCTCCGGTTGATTCACACGAATCGCTCGTCCGGCTCCGATCGGATACCGGGACGGTGGTCGCTACGCTCCGATTCCGGTTTCCGAAGTTCCACGCGACCGCTTCTTCGGTCGGGACCCCAGAATCAGCTCCGGAGGTTTGCGTTCCTTAACGGTTTCCCTGCTCACAATGCATTTCACAATATCCTTGCGAGACGGAATCTCGTACATGATATCCAGCATAATATCTTCAAGAATCGCACGAAGTCCTCTTGCTCCGGTGTTTCGCTCAATGGCGAGAGAAGCGATTTCATCCACAGCATCCTCGGAAAACTCGAGTTCGACTCCGTCCATTCCGAGAATTTTCCAGTACTGCTTCAGCAAAGCGTTTTTCGGCTCCTTTAGAACACGCACTAAAGCCTCCTGGTCCAATCCCTCCAGCACGACCGTTACCGGAACACGACCCACAAACTCGGGAATCAGTCCGAATTTGATCAAATCCTGAGGCAGAAGAGATTTCATAAGTTCTCCGGTCTGCATTTCCTTTTTGGATGTCACTTCGGCACCGAATCCGAACGCCTTCTTACCGATGCGATTTTCGATGATCTTCTCCAGTCCGTCGAATGCACCGCCGCATATAAACAAAATATTGGTGGTATCGATCTGAATGAATTCCTGATGCGGATGCTTCCTGCCGCCTTGCGGAGGAACATTCGCCACCGTGCTCTCCAAAATCTTCAGCAGAGCCTGTTGCACGCCTTCTCCGCTGACATCCCTCGTTATGGACGGATTGTCCGACTTTCTCGTAATTTTATCGATTTCATCGATATAAATAATCCCTTTCTGGGCCTGATCGACATCATAATCGGCATTCTGCAGTAGTTTAAGCAAGATGTTTTCGACGTCCTCGCCGACATATCCCGCCTCGGTCAGCGCGGTCGCATCCGCAACCGCGAAAGGCACGTTCAGAACCCGGGCGAGCGTCTGCGCCAGCAAAGTCTTTCCGCAGCCGGTCGGTCCGACGAGCATAATGTTGCTTTTAGACAATTCAATGTCATCGTCCGCCGAAGGCTTGGCGTATACCCTCTTATAGTGATTGTACACGGCGACCGAAAGCGCCTTCTTGGCGTGATCCTGTCCGATCACATAAAGATCGAGAGACGCCTTCAGTTCTTCGGGTGTGGGAACATGGTCCAGCTTGATATGAGCGGTCCCGGAATATAAATATTCGTCGTCATCCGCCAATAAAGACTCGCAAAGAACGATACACTCGTCACAAATGTAAACGGAAGGTCCGGCGAAAAGCCGCGAAACCTCATGCTCCGGCTTGCCGCAAAAAGAGCAACGGACAATCGGAGGGTTTTCGTCCGATCCTCTTAACCGTTTATCCGGATTATTTTTATCATTGGTCATACGTTGCCCTCACTATCGAAGAACGCCACAGAGCGGTTTTCCGCCGCTCATGCGGTTGGATACATTTATGGTACTCGAAGAGCAAACATCGTTCAATGATTCCAATGCTAACAAATTATTAAGAGTTGGTTGCACTCACATTTTGGTTGGATTATTCCGCGGAGGGCTTTTTCTTGGGTGCAGCCTTTTTCGAAGCGGTTTTCTTTGCGGCCGGTTTCTCCTGTGCCGCAGTAGTCTTTGCTTCCGCGACCGGATTTTCCGCCTTTACCGGCTTCTTTTTGGCGGGGGCTTTTTCCGCAGTCTTCTTGGCCGGGGATGCTTTCGCGGTCGCTTTTTTCTTCGGCTCCTTATGCAGGTCCTCTTTTACCGCCTCTTCCGCGAGCCGGTCAATTGTTTTTCTTGTGACGATGCTCTCGCGAATAAAGCCATCGTTTCCGGATATTCTTTGAGCCAGCTCATCTTTTTCCATCCCGTATTGTGCCGCAATGCGCTCCAGTTCGGAATCGATATCCTCAGTAGTCACTTCAATGTTTAACTCTTCCGATATTTTGGCAAGCACCAAATCACTCTTGACCCGTACTTCGGCAATCGGTGCAATGCTCTTGCGGAAGTCTTCCATCGTCTGGTTGCTGAATGACAGATATTGCTCCAGCTCAATCCCCTGCTGTCTCATCCGCATCGCCTGATCGTTCGACATCTGATCCACTTCGGTTTCGATCATACAGGCGGGAATCTGTATGTCGGCGTTATCACAAGCCGCCTGAACTACAGCGTTTTTAAACTCTTCGTCCGCATGCTTGGCTGCTTGTTCCTTCATCTTCTTAAGAATATCCTCACGGTATTCCCGGAGTGTATCAAATTCACTGACATCCTTGGCGAATTCGTCGTCAAGCGTCGGCAATTCCTTCTCGCGGATTGCGTGAATACGGATTGCAAACGTCGCCTCTTTTCCCTTCAGCTCTTCACTGTGGTATTCCTCGGGAAAAGTAACGGTAATCGAAAAATTCTCGTTGAGGCTGTGGCCGATCAGTTGCTCCTCGAAGCCCGGGATAAAGCTATCGGACCCAATCTTCAAATCATATCCTTCGGCTTTTCCGCCTTCAAAAGCGATTCCGTCCACAAAACCCTCATAATCAATCGTTACGGTGTCGCCTTCGCGGATCGGACGATCCTCCACCGCAATCAGCCTGGCGTTTCTTTCCCGAATCCGCTCAATTTCTTTATCCACTTCATCCGGACCGGGCTCGTGGTGATGGTAATGGGCCGAAACACCCAAATATTTACCGAGCACGACTTCCGGCTTAACCGTAACGGTCACGGTATATTTCATTCCCGTTTCGGGACTGATATCCACAATATCCATCTCGGGCTTGGAGACGACCTCAAGATTGTGCTCCTCAATCGCCGCACGATATCCTTCATTTACGATGAAATCAACCGCGTCATCATAAAGAACCCCTTCTCCGTAATACTTTTTTACAAGCTGAAACGGAGCCTTCCCTTTTCTGAATCCCGGGATTTGAAAACGGTTTTTATTCTTAACAAATGATTTTTGAACCGCCTGTGCAAATTCTTCCTTTGTGGCCTCCATAGTAAGAACAACAACGCTGTTTTCCTTTTTTTCGAGTATTGCGGACATGTTGAATTCTCCTTTGATACGAATCGATTTTCACCGAGCAGTTATTCTACCATAATACCTTTCGAGTGTAAACGAATATGCGTACAGCCGGTAAACTTTTCGAACATAAATGAGTACGATCGCAAGCTTCGCAATGTACCGCGCGGCAAAACCGATTCGTTTCCCGCCCGATCTTAGTCGGTGGATCATGCCCCGGTTTCGTCGGTTCGTATCACACGAACCTGAAGGCCTTCCAAAACGTCCAGGGTTTTTGCGTTGAGATCCTTGTCGTAACTGTCCGTGAGCGATGCGTTGACTGTAATCATCGCCTCCGGAAGCGCCGTTTGAGCGAGAATCGCGTTTGACAGCACACAAATATTGCTCACGAGACCAACCAGTTCAATTTCCGAAAACCCGCTTGATCGTAAATAATCAAAAAGAATATCCGATCCGAAAGTATACTTTTCAAAAACCATACATCCGCGGGACAACTCCTCCAGTCTTCCGTACAGCTCATGACCCATTGTCCCCCGAACACAGTGCACGACCGGAAGATGCCTCCCCTCCCGCGTAGACAAATACTCCGTGTGATGCGTGTCCTTGGTGAAAACGACGACATCCTGATTTCTTTTGTATTCTTCGATTTTTGCACAGATTGGTTCGTGAAGCCTCTCTGCTCCGGGAAATCCCAGGGCACCGTCCACAAAATCCTTCTGATAGTCTACCACGATAAGAAGCTTTGTCATCGGTCTCACCTCCTTGTTCTTCCGTTTTCATCATAAAGGACGATCGGGAAAAAAGAAACACCCCGCAATACCCATAACCGACAGATCTCTGATCATCCCGGAATGATAAGAAACGACGAGAGTAAATTGAAACTAATGATATCTTCCCGTTCTTTCGTTTATAATGGTTTCGTCCGGGTGATACCGATATTTATCGTCGAAATTTGGGAGGGAAGGCAACCCGATGGAAAAACTCGAGCCCTTTTTCTTTGACCGTCCGTTCGGATTGGGAACGGCAACCGCACCGACCCAAATCGAGGGTTATGAAACCGATAATTCATGGTACGATTGGGCTGAAATTCCCGGAAAAATTGCCGACGGCAGTTCTCCGCTTCGCGCCAACGAGCACTGGGTCCGATGGAAGGCCGATATCGATCTGATGGCGAAAATGGGGATTCGGTATTACCGTCTCGGACTGGAGTGGAGTCGAATTGAACCGGAAGAAGGCAAATTCGACGAGTCGGCAGTTGCCCGTTATCGCGAAGAACTCTTGTATTTACGCAAAAAAGAAATCCGCCCTCTGATCACATTGCATCATTTTTCAAACCCAAGCTGGTTTGAGGCCCGGGGCGCGTTTTGCTCTGCGAACGGCTCCGGGGTATTTCTCCGATATGTCCGATACATCGTAACAAAAATCGAAGACCTTTGCTCTGAATATGTCACCCTCAACGAACCGAATGTTTACGCCGCAAACGGTTATCTTTTCGGCCTGTGGCCGCCCGGAGTCCGATCTTTCATACGTTCGGTCTCCGTAATGAGTCGATTGGCGGGTTGCCATATTCAAGCGTATCGCATAATCCATGAAATCTATGAAAACAGAGCGGTTCATGTCGGATTCGCCAACCATTATCGTATCTTCCGGGCACCCTCTGAGGGCTTTTTGGCGCAAATCGGAATAAAATGGATCGAATATCTCTTTCAGGACGGGATTACCCGTTTTATGATCACCGGACGCTTTTCGTTCCCCTTCGGTCTGCCCTTTACATTCCGGAAAGGAACCTACTGCGACTTTATCGGAATCAATTACTATACGCGGTGCACGATGAAGGGTTTGACCGAGCTCCCTGCGCCCCCCCACTCGGACAAAAACGATCTCGGTTGGGAAATCTACCCGGACGGAATCCGAATGACGGTTCAAAAGTATTATAATCGATATCCGCTCCCGGTCTTTATCACCGAGAACGGAACCGCCGACGCTTCCGATACCTTCCGTGCCCGATTTTTATACGACCACCTTCGTACGCTTGCGCTTGATTGTCCGTATGTCTCGCGGTACTACCACTGGACGTTTATCGATAATTTTGAATGGGCGGAAGGAGAAACGGCACGATTCGGGTTGGTGGAAAACGACTTTCCGACGCAACGGAGAACCATTCGCCAAAGCGGCAGGTTCTACTCGGAAATCATAAAAAACAACGGCGTCACCGATCCGATGATCCAAGAATACTTCCCGGTTCGGGATACGTCCGAAACACGAGGTGCGGATGAAAAAGACTGATTGGATTTTTTCGAATATACGGGAACTAAACGATTGCGCTAAGGAAACCGCAAGGCTCATGAAAAAAGGTCCGTTGTCCGTTCCGATGGTTTGGCTAAACATCCTATATTTCCGATTGCGTTATCACATACCGCTTATAGACTATGTTCGTTATCGATTCTGGGAAAACACAAGGATTAAACTGCTCAATCACTATACCCGGGCAGATAATATACGTTTGGTCGAAACCATCAATGACCAAGACAAAATTCAAGTTCTTAGAGATAAGATGATTCTGCTCAGACGTTTGGGTGACAGGCTGGGAAGAGATTTTACGGACATCCGGGAGTCATCCGAAGAAGCGTTCTTTTCTTTCCTGAAACAACACAAAAAAGTCATTGTTAAGCCTCGATTCGGTGCATGCGGGATCGGCATCCGTGTTTTAGATCGCCCTTATTCCGAGGAAGAGGCTATGGTATTGAGACAGGAACTAATCAAAGGCGACTGCACATTGGCCGAGGAATTTATCCGTCAGCACCCGGATATCAATCGAATCAACAATCAGGCGGTCGACGTATTAAAAATTCACACACTGAAAATCGGAACGGATATTCAGATCGTTCTTGTTCCGATGTTTCAGATCGGAAAAAAGAACGCAACGTACAGTCATTCCGGTTTTATGCTCCCGGTCGATATGCAAACAGGATCTCTGATTTTCCAAGACCCGACTCCCGATGAGCTCAGAGATTTGATCCCGAAGGATTATCGCTCGGGAAAACCGCTGCCCTTTTTCCGGGAATCTCTTCGGTTGGCCGAGGATCTCGGAAAAATCGTACCGGAACTTTCCTTTATATGTTGGGACATCGCAATCGGGGAACACGGCCCCGTCCCGGTCGAAGGTAACGGTGCATCCGGTGCGTTCAACGAATATCAGAGCCACATATATGCCACAACGGGCCTCGGAGCCAAGACCCGCTATACGAAAATCCTTCAATACAGCCAGGCCCGAAAGTCACTCGGAAATGATGGTCTTCGAGAAATAGAGGATTTCTTGTTTTATGAAACCGAGCCCAAAAGACCTTTCGATATTCTTTGGGTCTTGGGAAGCTCGCGATGCGGGGATCGAATTCGCTCGGCGGCAATAATTGCCGGAGAAAACCCCGATTTGCAAATCGTTCTCAGCGGGGGAAACATTTGTCTGGAGCAATTCGATCCGGATGAAAATGTTCTGCGGACCGAGTCGGAATACATGCGGGAGTTTCTGATTCGCTCCGGAATCCCGGAAAAACGCATCCGTATCGAGAATCAATCGACCCATACGGCCGAGAACCTCGATTTTTTTCTAAAGCTTCTGGAGCGGGAAAATGTTTGCCCTCGTCCCGTAGGGAAAATATGCATCGGGGTCGTTACCGCAGGGTTTCATATGCGACGCGTTTTTAACCGGATTCATGCTCATCCGGAACATGAACGCTATGATTGGGTTTCGAGTCCGGTATACAGTGAGCGAACAAGCAAGGAGAACTGGTACAAAAACATCGAAGGATTCGAAATTATTCTGGCCGAATACGATCGACTCAGGAGCAATCATTATGAATGATCGGAAACCTCATCGTTTGATTTCTTCTCGCGTACTCGATCCGGTTTGGATGTGATTCTGCTTTTCTTTTCGTAAAGAACGGCGAGCATCGAAAGAAGAAGCGGGCTCTTCAGTCGAATCACCCAGAAATACGCTGTCCAAAAATCCGAACCTCTTCGAAAGGTACGGTCAAAAAAATACGACGGATACTCGGCATGAATAAAACGCCGAAGACATTCCTTCCATTCCGATGAAATCATTCGGTTTCGGTTTCGTACGGAAGCGATAAGTGCCGTTATCACCTCGAATTTGAGATCAGAATTCCGAAAATGTTCAAATTCCGACGTGCCGGTTCCGTAAGGCTCGACCATCTCGATTTTTGCCTTGTGTAGCGGCAATAATATATCGACATAGTTGGCAAGAAATCGCGTTGATAACGAACCGTTCTGCCGAATGTGATACTTATAGAAGCGATCCGGCAAAGTCCGGATTCGCTCCGACCGGGCCAATACGGCGAAGTTGAACAAACGATCCTCTCCGTATTGTATCCCTTCTTTGAAACGTATTTTGTGATTTTCGATCACGTCACGGCGAAAAAACTTATTGCATGACGAGTTGATATACATCGAGAAACGGCGAATCAAGGTATTCATGAAATCCGAACGACTCGTGAAGCAAGCATCCTCCAGCGGCATGCCGTTCGGATGCCCCGGCACCCCGACAGCAATCTTATCAATCGAGAAAAACAGTACGTCACAAGGAAAATCCAGAAGTGCACGCTCAACACAGCCATAGGTCTTCGGATCAATCGTATCGTCGCTGTCCATGAACGTAACATAGTCGCCGCAAGCCAAGGAAAGACCCGCATTTCGAGCTGCCGATACTCCTTTGTGTGAAATGGACACGACCTTGATGCGCTCGTCCCTTTCGGCAAACTCACGGAGAATGCAAAGAGACCGATCTTCCGATCCGTCATCGACCAGGATCAGCTCAAATCGGTCAAACTGCTGATCCAAAATCGAGGATATGCTTTCCTTAAGATAGGCCTCCGAATTAAATACGGGCATAATAACGGAAAAAAACATGGGGACCTCCGGGTTAATGACGTTTCGCCGACTTGCTTACTGTTATACCTTTCGTTGAAAGCCTCTCTTGCACCGATAAAATTCCGAAATAATACGGAGCCGCGAATCCAATCGCGGCTCCGATGTTGGCGCGCCCGGCAGAGATCGAATCCACAACCTTCTGATCCGTAGTCAGACACTCTATCCAGTTGAGCTACGGGCGCATGCTTCGAATCAATTTCAGCACGTTGTATTTTATGTCACGCCCTTCATATTGTCAATGAAAATATCTCACATTGTTGTCGATTCCAAGGGCAAATGGTATTGTTAATCTGAAATTATGACGACAAAGGGCGACGTGAACCGAAATGATGATAGAACCCGAATCCAACCGATTGATGATTCCGTCCTTGTATAACGCCCGGGACATGGGCGGAATGCCGACCGTCTCCGGACGAATGACGGCCTATAAGCGATTTATTCGATCGGATTCACCGTCTTTTCTCGATGAAAAGGGAATGGAAGAGCTGATTGCCTACTCCGTCCGAACGGTTATTGATCTTCGCTCCGATCAGGAGATTCGTCGCGAGGGAAACCCTTTTCTAAACAGGTCGGACATCCTTTTTCGAAACATTCCCCTTTTGGCTGCGGACCCCGATGACATGAACGACCCGACGATGAGTTATCTGGTCCGAAACAGCTTGGGACACCTCTACATCATGATGCTCGAACACTCACAAACGGCCATACGCAATGTCTTTCAAACGGTCGTCGTTGCGCCCGAGGGGGCGATTGTCTTTCACTGCATGCACGGGAAAGATCGAACGGGCCTGATTGCGGCTCTGCTTTACTTGCTTGCCGGAGTTTCACGAGAGAACATCATCCGAAACTACGAAAAATCCTACGATTACATCCGTCCGCTGGTCGACCCGATGTTAGAGAACATGCCCCCGAACACACATCATATGTACCGATCGGACGGAAATAACATGCGTCTCCTTCTGGATCACATAGACAAAAAATACGAAGGTCATGCGGAAATATACATGGAGGAAATCGGATTGGCGGGCGAAGAAATCGAAAAAATCCGCTTTCGCTTATTCTGATTTTCGATTTCAGAAATATAGTTTGGCGTCTTCCGTTTCCAAGATAATTTCGGCAATAAAATCCCCTTTGCCCTGAGATAATTCAATCTTCATTCGGTATGTCAGATCGTCACTTTCTGTTTCCAGAATAAAATTCGTCTCGTCCGCAAACGGATAGTTTCGCATGTAGTCATCCAGAGTCATTCCGACGATTAGGCTCCTTCCGATTGAAAAATCCTGATCCGCGGATCGGATACATATTCGGGTAACGACACCCTCCCATGCTCCGTCCGAATCAATGGACCCGATTAAACAAATGCGCGCGGAAGGATAATCCACAATTAATCGATACTCGGGCTCCGAAAGATTCCCCGTCTTCTCCGAGCGCTCAATTCGACTGATGGTCGTTAGGTCGGGGTTTCCGAAAAGAGCCTCAAAGGTCGCACTGTTCGAGTAATCTCCGATCCGGACAGTCCGACTGCCCCCGGAGTACAAATACAAATCTCTGTTTTTTAAGGTATTTTTCAGAACATCACTGATTACGATTCCTCCGCCTTCAATCCTTCCGATTTTGACTTCGCGAGGCACATATCGGAGTAATTCCTCGTCCAATACTCCCTGTTGGTCAAATACAATTTCCGAAATATCGATGGATTGAATCGGGTACTCACTGAATTCCGCCTTAACCCGAAGAAGATAAAAGTGACATAATTCCTGTGCTTTTAGGCGAACCGTCGGGTCGGAAAACGAATACATTCCCCCCTGATAACTGTTTTTCAACATGGAGTAAACAGCATCTACATTCTGATCCTGAATCGCCGAAAAATACAATTCCGAGAAACGATGCAGTTCAACGCATAAGCGAACCCAATCGGAAGACAAATAGAGATCACCGTTGGATTTTTCCTGAAAATATATAATCGGTTTTGTTTGGTTTTCAGACAGAGCATAATTTAACTCGACGGGAACGATGTCCTCAATAAGGTCCGTCTGATCCGGAAGCCGAGCCGAAAGCGCGTCCGCAATCTTTTGTCGCTCATCCTCCTTAAGTATCCGGAAAGAAAGCAAAGCCCCTTGCCCGTCTCCGAGACCGGATAAAATTCTCATGTATTCGTCAAATTCCGTAAGCGAGATACCGTCCGTCTGGTGGGAAGGGATTGAATCGTAGACCGTCTTGATTTGCTCCTGATCAACCAGACAGGAAGAGAATAGTCGTATTAAATTTAAGCTCTCGATACTTTCTTCCGAATCCGCGTGATTTCCGCCGTTCTTCGAAAAGCGGGAAATTATGCCCGAGCATCCGGTTCCGACCGAGGCAAACAGGATCATTCCACCCAAAAGAATGCCCGCCGAAACGAGCACCGCCGAGATGCGGACGATGATTTTCATTTTTTGTTTTTCGACTCTGAACAACAATCGCACCTCCGATATCGTCCGTTCATCGCTCGTTTTTCTGATCTCTTTGGCGCATTGCCTCAAAAACGATAATCCCGGTCGCGACGGCCGCGTTCAGGCTGTTCACCTTCCCCTTCATCGGTACGGAAACAGTGACGTCGCATTTGTTCAGAAGATGCGGGCTCAGCCCTTCTCCTTCACTGCCGATCAGTAAGACGATCGGCCCTTTATAATCGGCTCGGTCATACGGTGTTTGCGCTGTAGCATCCGTCCCGAATACCCAGAAACCCTTCTTTTTGAGATCATCGATTGATCGCGACAAATTTGCAACACGCGCCACCGGTACATATTCTATCGCTCCGGAGGAAGCTTTGGCAACCGTCGCATCCAATCCGATCGACCGGTGTCGGGGAATAATGACCCCGTCGATACCCGCCGCATCAGAAATACGCAGAACGGACCCCAGATTATACGAATCTTTCAGTGATTCCAAAATCAGTAAAAACGGGGGGCGTTCTTTTCCGGAAAGAGCGTCGATCATGTCATCCAAATCCGTATAGTCATGGCTCGCAATCTGAGCGATGACCCCTTGATGGATATTCGTGGCGGACATTTTGTCCAGTGCGTTACGGGGCACCTCGACGATGGGAATCCCCTTGGCCCTTGCGGATGCAACAATACGACCGAGTGTCGGGTCAAGCTTTGACCCTTCCGGAGAAGCGATCCATATTTTGTTAATGGTCCTGCCCGCCCGGATTGCCTCCGCGACGGGGTTTCTCCCCTCCAGTCGATCATCGGGCGCCGCAGGCTCCGAATCGAGCCTCATCTGCTCACCCGTATTCGGAAAGGCTCTCGCTTCGTCCGGCTTTCCTCTTCGGGGTATCCCCGAAGTCGTCGTTCTTGAACGGAACGGCTTCTTTTCGGCCCCACCGATTGTACGACCCGATTTCATGCCGGGGCCCTTGACCGGTCTTTTTGGGCTCTTTCCCGACGGGAGTCTTTTCGGATTCGCCATTTCCTTCTCCTTTTTCTTTCGAATGATGTCTTCGCGGACGAAATCAATCGCGTCAATGTGTACGCTGTCCTTCGTTTCCTTCCTGTTCCTCCGTTATCTCGAAAATCCGTGTGAGTATTTTATCCAGACGCTCATTCTGATCCGTAAGAAACAGATACCCGATCACAGCTTCCATCCCGGTTGCATATTTGTAATCCGCAGGGCTTGCATTGCGAGATGAGCTCGAGGGATTGCTGTTTTTTCCGCGTCGGAAAACAGCAAGTTCATCTTCCGAAAGCATGTCTATAATCGCACGCGCAATTTTTGCCTGAGCCTCGGCGCTGACCATCCCGATTGCAAGACGATGGATTGCTCCCGATTTGGATCGGCTTCGCGCCGCGACATGAAGCCGTACATACAATTCGAAAACAGCGTCCCCGATGTACGCAAGAACGGAGGCAGGCACCTCGCGAATGTCTTCGTTCAGGATCGGAATAATCATAGCTTTACCACCTGAGGACCGGCGGACGTGTCCTTGATCTGATAGCCGAGCGCCGATATTTGCTCGCGAATTTCATCCGCAAGTTTAAAATTCTTCTCCTGTTTGGCCGCCATCCGTTTTTGCACCAACTGCAGAACTTCTTCGGGGATGCGATTCTCGTCTTCTCCAAGAATATCAAGCCCCAGAACTTCACCGAGCTCCATGATTTTATCGGCCGCACTTAAAAGCGCGTCAGAGGAAACACTTGGGTCCGTGCACGAGGTATTTGCCGCACGAACCAGTCGAAAAATTGCCGTAATCGCGTCAGCTGTATTTAAATCGTCATCCATCGCGTCCAAAAACTCTTTCGATGCGATATCGATTGCTTCCATCAGCTCCCAGGAATTTCGATTGTCGTTTTTCACCGCTTTTCTTTCTTCACCGGCCGCCGTAAATCTTAAGTTCTGGACCGATTCACGGATCCGGTTCAGGCCGTTTTCCGCCGCTTCCAATAGAGAGTCCGAAAAGTTAATCGGCATTCTGTAATGCCCGGAAAGAATAAAAAACCGAATGACGCGGTAATCAAACTTAGCGGCAATGTCACGAACCATGAAAAAATTGCCTGCGGACTTGCTCATTTTCTCGTCATCCACATTTACGAAGGCATTATGGACCCAGTATTTTGCAAGCGCCGATCCGGTTGCGCACTCGCTTTGAGCAATCTCGTTTTCATGATGGGGGAACACCAAATCCTGTCCGCCGCCGTGAATATCGATCGACTCCCCCAGATGTTTTCGGATCATTGCGGAACACTCGATGTGCCATCCCGGACGTCCCTCACCCCAAGGCGATGACCATGCGGGTTCTCCTTCTTTTTTTCGTTTCCAGACGACGAAATCCCCCGGATTTCTTTTCCCGTCAAATTCTTTCTTGTTTTCCCTGTCTCCGGCTCCCTCCACCAGATCCCCCAGGCGAAAACGAGAAAGCTTCCCATATTCGGGGTCCTTGGATACATCAAAATATATGCCGTCCGGAAGCTCGTAGGTATAGCCCTTGTCGGAAAGCTCCGAAATAAAATCGATAATCTCGGAAATGGTTTCCGTCGCCTTCGGTTCATACGTCGGACGCAGAACATTTAACCGGTCCGCGTCTACATAGTATTCCTTGATATAACGTTCGGAAATTTCTTGGATAGTCGTTTTTTCTTCCGCGGCCCGAAGAATAATCCGATCGTCGATATCGGTAAAGTTCTGGCAAAATTCGACATTGTATCCGATATATTCAAGATACCGTCTCAGGCTATCAAACGTAACGAGCGGGCGGGCATTCCCCAGGTGAAAATAGTTATACACCGTCGGTCCGCAGACATACATCTTTACCTTGCCGGGTTCGCCGGGAACAAATTCCTCTTTGGTTCTGGACATCGTGTTATAAATCTTCATACTTCCTCCAAAGAAAGCGATGGATGATTCTTGCCTTAAAATATATTAGCACCGATACGGGGAAATAAAAACGTGCATTGCCGAAAAATCGCACTATAGGTTTTCTTTCTCGTATTTATCGGGGTCACATACGGTTGGCATGTGCTGTTTCAATGGTTGGACGCCGGCATTTTTTTCCAGTGCCATGACCCGATGCATTAATTTGCAAAGCTCCTGCTCGAGCGGATCCGCAGTAACCGCATGATCCAGCTCCGTTGCGTGCGTAATCGGACGACCGTCGATCCGGACTATTTTTCCGGGAACACCGACAACCGTGGCTTTGGAAGGAATATCCGTCAGCACGACCGAATTGGCACCGATTAATGCATTGTCTCCGACAACAAAGGACCCGAGAAGCTTGGCACCGGCACCGATCAAAACGTTGTTTCCGATTGTCGGATGCCTTTTCCCGTGATGATGACCGGTTCCTCCGAGCGTAACGTTGTGATAAATCGTGCAGTTGTCGCCGATTTCCGCCGTTTCGCCGATGACAATGCCCATCCCGTGGTCAAGAAACAGCCCCTTTCCGATCTTCGCTCCCGGATGAATTTCAATTCCCGTGAAAAAACGACCGGTTTGGGAAATCCACCGGGCGATCGGATAAATGCGCAAACGATAAAAAAAATGGCCGATTCGATGATAAACCAGCGCATGAAAACCGGGATATAAAAGGATGACACTCAGAACACCCCGGGCAGCGGGGTCTCGTTCGGCTATAAGTTTCGCGTCTTTAAATAAGCCCATCTCTCGCCGTCTCCGACAGTTACACACCTGATATGCCGATTCCCACCTTTTGACACCCAGCAATTCGCCAGGTGGGTACCCTGCGGCAGTCTAAGATCTTCCTCCCGGGAGCACTATAAATAGTGTCAAGGCCTGATCCGCTCTGCTCCGACGCGGGTTCCCGTTTAAGTCATGAAGGTTCAAAAATGTGAGACTCGGTCATCTCAGGCAATTTCATTATACCATAGTAACGGGGTGTCACAAGTTTTCATTCGGACGGATTGTCATTCGTTTCACGGCTGATCTTTTCGCCCCGACGCCGCCGTAATCGCGGTCACCGATGCGGCTCCTGCGGAAAAAAGGGCGAGCGCGGCTTCATGCAAAGTATTTCCGGTCGTAAAAACATCGTCGACCAGAAGTATCCTCAATCCTTCTATTGAAACATCCTCCGGAACCATAAAGGCGCTGTCGACATTGACGGCCCGGCGAGCGGGGTCACGAAACCGACTTTGCTGCTTCGTATTTCTCCTTCGAAGCAGAAACCCTTTCAGACAAGGTGTATCCATTTTTTCCGCGATCGAATCCGCAAGAAGAGCCGCCTGATTATATCCTCGTTTTCGAAGACGCTGCGAGGAAAGGGGAACCGGAATCACGGCATCGAAGCACTCCGTGTGGTACAGCACGGAGTGCGCCATGAAGTACGATAATGTTTTTGCGATATAGGGCGCGTCATGAAATTTCATTGCCCTCAAGGCCGAAACAATGTCTTTCTCGTAACGAAAGGGCACTATTACTTTTAAATCGGGGATCGGATCACCGGGATACGGATTCGAAAGACAAGCGGTAAAATGCTCCTCAAACGGCTTGTACGGAAGATTCGCAAGACATGAGGAGCATACGGACGGCGTTCCGATTTGCTCATAAGAAAACCGATCCCGCTCATGTAAAAGGAGTCGTCTGCAAAAGATACACACCGGCGGAAAAAGGAGCTCCTTGATTTTTCCGGCCGTACGAGTCAATTCTGTACATCCTTGCGGGAAAAGTATATAAGAAAATCCTTTAAGGAGGTATCTCTTTGGGCTTGAGATCGGTTCCGGATCATCATTTGGAGCGTCCGCCGGTCCGATACGACAAACAGTCTTTGTCTGGCTCGGGTAATCGCCGTATAAAGAAGATTCCGGTTATAAAGCATAGGCGGTCCTCCCGGAATCGCAAGGATGACCACCGGAAACTCGCTTCCCTGACTTTTATGAACGGTGATCGCGTACGCGGGTTCCAAATCCTCAAGCCGTTCGGAATCGTACGTTACCATCCTTTTATCGTCGGTCTCCACTACCAATTCGATTGCCCGGGGATCCAATTCTCGAATCACACCGAGTTCCCCGTTAAAAACACCCTGACCCCTTGTTCCGTCGGCGTTCACATAGGCAAGTTCATAATCGTTTCTGATTTGCATGACACGGTCACCGACACAAAAACGAAATCCCCGGGATTTGATGTGTCGGTCGGACAATATTCCATAAGCTTCCTGAAGGATGAGGTTCAGGTTTGTTATTCCGGCGGCACCCTTTCGGGACGGGCACAAGACCATGGCTTCACGCAACGGGTTGATTCCGTAAATATCGGGGAGAACCTCGGCATAAAGGCGTTTGACCGCCTCCGCAATTTCTTCCGTGTTTCTCTTGGAAATAAACATGCAGTCGCTCTCAAAAGACGGATCAAAAATCATCTCTTTCCCGCTCAATACCGAGTGTGCACTCAATACGATGCGACTTCTCTGTGCCTGTCTGTAGATCGTAACCAATCGGGTACAGGGTATGATGCCGGACGAAATGATGTCGGAAAGGACATTTCCGGCACTTACTGACGGAAGCTGATCCTTGTCCCCGATAAACACGATTCGACACCCCTTCGGCAAAGCCTTCAGAAGGGCGTCCAGAAGAATCGTATCCAGCATACTCGTCTCATCCACAATTACGACATCTGCCTCGATCGGATTGTCCTCGTTGCGACCGAAGAAAGCCTCGCCCGACCCCGAGGAATCCGGTCGTCCCACCTCCAGAAGCCGATGTATCGTTCCCGCCGCGTATCCGCATGCCTCGGAAAGCCTTTTTGCCGCCCGTCCGGTCGGAGCGCAAAGGACTACCTTTTCGTTTTTCTCGCCGAAGTAGCAGACCAAAACCGCGACAATCGTCGTCTTTCCTGTCCCGGGTCCGCCCGTGATTACACTGCGGGGCGATTGGACCGCCGATAAAAGCGCTTTATATTGCTCGTCGGACAAATCGATCGATAGCGATCGGGATATTTCTCTGATTTTGTCTCCGCAGTCCTTTTCATTCCCGACGGATGGCTCCGAAGACTTCGTTTCTTCGATCATTTGCTCCCGGACCAGTGCGCCGCCTGCCGAAATTTCCGCCTCAAAAGTGCGCGGAAGCGCCACTTTCAGCCGATCATCCATTGAATCCGTTCGTTCGAATTCAACGATTCCATCCTTATCCGTCCGGTAAGCGATAATTCTTGCCGTCTGCAGCAAATAATTCAAACCATCGATGACCGTCTTTTCTGATATGAAGAAAGTTTCGTCCTTCTTCTTTTCCGGTTGTATGTTCCCGGTGTCGTTCCGATCGAAAAAGGATGAAATCATGTCCGTATGATCGAAGCGAACTTCCCGTTCGAAAATATGCTCTTTTTCGTCGGGAAAACGACGCGACTCTCCCGCCTCCAGGAGACGAACCGCTTCTTTTAACAATTGATCCGCGCGAACGAACGTATTCCCCTCATTTTCGGAAATAGACACCAAATACAAGATGGCGCTTCCGACCCTGAAGGGAGAAGCGGCGTCATACCCCATACTTCTCGCGAGGCGATCCGCGGTTAAAAAACCGATACCATGTATTTCCGAGACCAGCAAATACGGATTTTTCCGTAAAACGGACGTTGCGTTGGGGCCGAATCGCTTGTAGACGCTCATGATTCGTGCGGCACCGAACCCATAGGAACTCAGAAGCAAAGAGAGTTCCTGAAATTCACCCTTCTGTCGAAACACACCGGAAATTTCGGCCGCTTTTCTGGCCGATATCCCCCGAATGGTCTGCAGTCGATCCGGATGATCCCGAAGAACATTCAGTGTTTCCTTGCCGAATCGTTCGACAATCTTGCGTGCCGTTTTCGGACCGATCCACGGGATGGAGCCGGAAGAAAGATACCTGGTCAGTTCACTTTCCGACACCTCATGGTGCAAAGTAAACCTTTCGACGCGAAGCTGCCGCCCGTATACGGGATGATCCGTCCATTTTCCGAAAAGGTCCACCGTCTCTCCCGCGGAAATGAAGGGCATAGCTCCGACCCCGGTGAATCGCCCGTTCCGGTTGCCCCGCGTTTTGAATTCGGCCACCGTATACCCGTTGGTGTCATTACGAAAAACGATTTCCTCGCAGATCGCAACGACTCTTTGATCCTCTTCTTTTCTATTTCTGTTCTCTTTTTCGGAAAGATTCAAGCGTGGCTCCTTTTGAAATCAGGGGGTCATCCTTTGTCCGACATTATTCGGTCGTTCGGATCTCTCGTATTCCTTCCCGGTCTTCGCGACTATATTCCGGCATCCTCCGCGAGCGCCTTCGCGCGATCCGTTTTCTCCCACGGAAAATCTGCGTCGCTTCTTCCGAAATGTCCGTAGGCGGCGGTTGCGCGGTAGATCGGTCGAAGAAGATCGAGATCCCGAATGATGGAGGCCGGACGAAGATCAAAATGCCTGCCGATCAGATCGGTGATTTTCGCGTCGGAAATTTTACCCGTCCCGAACGTATCGACCCGGACGGAAAGCGGATGAGCAACTCCGATGGCATACGCCAGTTGAATCTCACACTCCTTGGCGATACCGGAAGCAACTATATTTTTAGCGATATAGCGCGCGGCGTAAGCTGCGGAACGGTCGACCTTCGTCGGATCCTTCCCCGAAAAAGCGCCTCCGCCGTGCCGGGCGAACCCTCCGTAGGTATCCACAATGATCTTTCTTCCGGTCAGCCCGCTGTCTCCCTGCGGACCGCCGATTACAAACCGTCCGGTCGGATTGATGAATATTTTGGTGTTTTCATCGATCCAGCCGGTCGGAAGAGCTTTATTGACCACCTCTTCACGGATCATTTTCTCGAGTGTCTCCCGATCCGTCCGCTCGTTATGCTGTGCGGAAACGACGATCGCTTCAATCCTCTTCGGGATCCTGCCTTGATATTCGACGGTAACCTGACTTTTACCGTCCGGCCTTAAAAAGGATAACGTTCCGTTCTTTCTGACTTCCGCCAAACGCTTCGTCAATTGATGCGCAAGCGAGATCGGAAGCGGCATCCGTTCCGGCGTGTCGTCGCACGCGTACCCGAACATCATTCCCTGATCCCCCGCGCCGGTTTCGTGCAAAGCGGCAACATTTCCGGAGTTTCTTTCCTCGAACGACCGATCCACGCCCATTGCAATATCCGGGGACTGCTCATCAAGCGTAGTCAGTACCGCACAGGTTTTATAGTCAAACCCGAAGTCGGTTCCGTCATAGCCGATATCGCGGATTGTGTCGCGAACGATGGAGGGGATGTCGACGTACGCACTCGTCGTCACTTCACCCATAACCAGAACCATTCCCGTGGTGCAGGCAACCTCACAGGCAACCCGGGACATCGGATCCTGTTCAAGCATCGCGTCCAGAACCGCGTCTGAAATCTGATCACATACTTTGTCCGGATGTCCCTCGGTAACGGACTCGGATGTGAAAAAATGTCTTCCTTCTTGAGTATAGCTCATAAAAAAACCTCCGTTCAAATTCTCCGGTTACTGACCGTTTCTTCTTTCGCCGCCTCCTGATTGTCGGAAGAATCCGTCGGCTTGGCCTTGAAAAAAGAGCCTCCCCCGAAAGGGAAGGCTCACAGTTACCGAACATATCGCCTCATCTTTCAGGTTTCCCTGCTGGAATTGGCACCGCTGCTTTCCGCGGTTGCCGGGCTTCGTCGGGCCAGATCCCTCCGCCTCTCTTGATAAGAAATGAATATCATTTTATCGTCTTTAAATCATACCACTCGGAATTCTGAGGTGCAATATAATATAAATGAAGATTTCTTACTTCATTTCTTTAAAAAAATTCGGGCCCGCCGATCCTCTCTGAACGCCTCCTCGCTCCCTGAATCGGCATATGAAGTTACATTAACCACTTAGCAACTGGGTGACTCCCCCGTTTTGACCAGGTCTTCACTCTTTTGAATCATAACATCCGATGACTCATCACAGAATATTCGTAATGAAAAAATTCTTTTTCCGCCCTTGATTCGTCTTCAAAAATATAATCCATTCTTTTCTCACGATCTCAAGTTCAGGCAACGCAGGTTTTCATTTTTCAAGAAGATTTGTCCGTCTGTCGCTGACGAACTTTTTCCCTGGAGCATCTCGGTCTTGCCCGATCTTTCATTATTTCCCCGCTCGAAAACAAATCATTCTCAAAAAAGGAAAGAACTCCGTAAGAGAGGTTTCGACACAATCGGTGTTGTTTGTCGAAAAAGCGGAGAATCATTTTTTACGCATGACGTTAAAATAGCCGTACATCAACGAAAGGAGCCGAATCATGACCGTAAACAGTATCGCCATTGTCGACCCGGACACCCGTTATTCCAAGGCCTTGTCCGAGCGTCTCAGACACTATCTTCCCGATGCGAGCATCACAAGGTATTCCCCCGAATCGTTCGAAGAGAGCGCCGATCGTGTCGGCGAAGAGATCATTCTATATGACAATCAAACCCTCTCCCCGGAGTTTTTTGAAGACATTCGAACCGCAACCTTTATTCCGATTCTTATTCCGCTCCGTCCGGATAATGACGAGAACGGTCGAATGAACGGGAAGTTATTGTCGGAACAAATCCGATCATCGAAGGCGCCGGCGTCCGGTCCGACCGAGAAGATTTCCTCCGCTCTTGATCATTCGGGTACACTCCGGCTTTTCCTGTCGCTCGGATCCTCCTCCAGAGAGAACTACATTCGCTCGAACACCGCAACGATGCTTATATCGGGCCACCGGTTGATCCGGATGGATCTGATGCCGGGATTTTCGATTCCGGAACCGAAGTCCGCTCACAAAAAAAATATGCCCGGAGACAGGGTTTGTTTCGGTCTGTCCGATCTTCTACTGAAAATTGACGGATCGAAAATTCATCCCGAGACTCTTCTTGATTATCTGAAGTCGAACGGTTCCGGTTGGCTTTATTTCGGACGACCGTCGCGATCCGACGACATCATTACACTGGAATCGAATCATCTGATACAAATGGTCCGGCTGCTCCGTTCACTCGTTGACGATTCGAATCCGCAAACATCGGCCATCGTAGTTATGGAGGGATTACCGTTTTCGAAGGTTCGTCCCATCATTCCTCTTGCTCACGAGATTCATGTCATTTTTCCGGACGAATCCGGGGGAAACGACCGTCTGATTAACTATGAACTGGAACAACTTTTTTCCGCCGGAGCACCCGGACAGCTTCGATTTTTGAGCACTGCGTGCAAGGAGGCGATATGAGCGTATTCGTTCGTTCAAGAAACACAACGGGTCGGACATCGGATCTGACTGAAGTCCCGAACACGAACCCGGGAGCGACAAATGAAATCGATCTTGCGGACAAACTGTCGCTATGTGTGCTTCGCAATCTTCAAAACCACGAGGATACGAACGACGATGCCTTTCGGGAGGCAATATCCGAAGTGATTGCCGAAGAAACCGCAAAGCTTCCCATGACGCTTCATGAGAAACGAGAACTCGCACTCAAAATGTTCAATTCGATGCGACGTCTGGATGTACTTCAGCCGATGATGGATGACCCGGCTGTTACGGAGATCATGGTAAACGGATTCGATCGGGTTTTTTATGAAAGGGACGGTTTCCTTTTTTCTTCGGAAATCCGCTTTAAGGATCCCGAAACACTGGAATCCGTGCTGACCCATTTCTTTTCCCGGGCCAATCGCCCTTTGAACGAAGCGTCTCCGATCGCGGATCTTCGTCTTCCGGACGGATCCCGTGCCAATGCGGTTCTTCCTCCGGTCGCACCCGACGGCCCGATCCTGACCATTCGAAAATTTACCGGTGTCCGTCCGGACTCGCAAACATTAATCCGACAGGAATTCATAAGTCGAGAAGCGTCTGATTTTCTATCCGACTCGGTAATCGGCAAAAAAACGATTTTCATCTGCGGCGGTACCGGCTCCGGAAAAACGACATTTTTAAATACCCTGTCTTCATTTATCCCGTCGGACGAACGCGTGGTGACCATAGAGGATTCCGCCGAGCTGTCCCTTCAGGGTATTCAAAACCTGGTTCGTCTGGAGGCAAGATTACCCGGCCCCGACGGACACGGTGCGGTGACCATCGGACAGCTGATTCGCACCGCACTGAGAATGCGTCCTGACAGAATAATCGTCGGTGAAGTCCGCGGCAGTGAAGCGGCGGATATGCTCCACGCACTTCAAACCGGACATCCGGGCTCTCTTTGTACCGGACATGCGAGCTCATGTCTTGAGATGTTGAACCGGCTCACCACAATGGTTCTCGCGGGTTCCTCGCTTCCCTTTGAAGCGGTCGTGAGACAAATAGCGATGGGGATCAATATATTAGTACACATTATTCGGGATAAAACGGGAAAACGACGGGTAAATGAGATCGTATCGGTAGACCCGACTTCCAGTGGTTGCTTCCGGATTATCCCCAGATTTGTGTACAGGGAGGGTTTCGGCCTTGAAAAAGATACTGAGTAAAAGAAATGATCGGAATAGTCAAAATAAAAAAGTCGACAACGACGAAGATCGCCTTACCAGAGAAAAGGTTCGGGTCCGGTTTCTAATCAGCCGTCTGTTTATATATCCGTTCTGTTTTCTTGCGGTTTACTTTTTGTCCGATGCCTTTATTCCGATGAAAGGAATTCGACTCGTTCTTTCTCTGGGCTTGTCGATATTCCCGTTTGTTTCGATTATCGGACTTTTATACACCAAAAGATTGTCCTTGCTTCGAGCCCAAAGCAAGGTACTGCTTCAATCTTTATGCACCTCCGTTTCCGCGGGTTATTCCCTTGAAAGCTCATTTTTGCTTGCCCGACCGACATTAGAAAAAGCATTCGGGAAAAGGAGCCTGATGGGAACCGCATTGAAACGTCTTGAAAAATCGCTTTCTGCCCATGAGTCTCTGCAGGAGGCCGCCGTCGATTTATGCAATCGGCTCGATTACATCGAATTGCTTCCGGTAATGCACGCATTATCGATTACCCGGGTCGTCGGAACCGGCGTGATTTCAATCTTGAGGAACAGCTGTCAAATGATGTCCGAACTCATTGCCGTCAAGAGTGAGGTCGACGCGAATAATGCCGGAAAAAATTCAGAAGCCTTTCTCCTTTGTCTGATGCCTTTCGGCATAACCTTTGCTCTCTCTTCATTTACCGGCGATTATCTGTCGGCTGCGGTTCGGGAGCCTCTCGGTGTCGCTCTGATGCTTCTTGCTTTTTGTATTGCGGTCATATCATGCGGCTTTCTTCTGTCTCTGGTCGGGGAAAAGAAAAAAAACCGGGGAATCAGCCTTTATCAGGAAGATCTTCCGTTTCCCTCGGGACTGACCCGTTTTTCGAAAAAAGTGACGGAACCGATCTGTCGTTTCCTTCCGCAAGGCTACATCACCGGCGTATACGGTCTGTTAAGCGAGCTTTCTCGAACTCCGGACGTTCATTTTCGAATTTTTGTGATTAAGTCGCTTACGGCCGTCCTTATCTTGATGCCGATTGTCCTGTTCATACTTATGCTGTTGTCCTATCCGATGTTGGTGGCGATCCCTCTTTTGATTATTCCGGTTTTTTTGGTTCATCAGGATCTTCGAACACGCGTATTTCGGCGAAGAGAAGAAATTATGGAGGAGATTCCGCTTTTTCTTTCCATGCTCGTAACACTTATGCAGTCCGGTGTTCTGCTTCCGAAAGCAATCGAGACCTGTTCGTCCGCTTTTCCCGAAACCGGTGTGATGGGCTCAGAGCTTCGAATCATGAGGGCTCAAATGCTTTCCGGAATGTCTGCGGGGCAGGCGATTGAGCAGTTTTCGGAACGAACCCCGATTCCCGAAGCACAATCCGCGCTACTTCTTGCCTCTCGGTATGAGGTCACGGGCGGCTCGGAGGTGCTCGGTCTGCTATCGTTACAGGCTACGTCCTGCTGGTCATTGTGCCGAAACGCCTCCAGGAAAAAAAGAGAACGTGAAGCGCTCGCAATGATTCTTCCGATGATGCTCGACTTCATTTCAGTTCTCCTGGTAGCCACGACACCCGCTCTGATATCCCTGAAATTGTCATAACCAAAAAAAGGAGGAAAAAACATGAAGGAAAAAAAACAAAAAGCAAACCGAACGTACAACGAAAACAGAAAAGGTATGGGAACGGTTGAAATCGTAATTATCATCGCTATTCTTGTCGCTTTGGCGCTCGTTTTTCGAGGTGCATTGACAGGTTACGCGGACAGTATTATGGATTACGTTTTTGACGACGGAAATGTAATCGGAGCACTCAGTAAATAAACGATTGGTGAGCATATGATAACAGAGCGAGGTCCGCACGGAACTGTTGCGGTTATGACAATCAAATCGGAGAAGGAGGTGGTTCCGCATGCCCTTTCGGCACTGCGGAGCCGATCTCTCCGAAATTGCCTTCCTATCTACCTCCGGGAGTTGTTCGGACAAACGCAACTCTGTGCGGATTGCACCGGTATGATTCCGATCAGCGATCCGAAAGCACCCGATATTTTCGTGACGGAAACACAAAAAATCCATGAGATTGCAAACTGGCTTGAATCGGTCGTTGATGTTCTTGATTTGGCTCTTGATCCCTCGGGACTAAGTCTTTTTGCGGAGGATGTTTGGATTGATTCGGGAAGCGGGCGTATTTTCTTTACTTATCTGCCGTTAAGAAACGAATTCGGAACCGGCTGTATTTTATCATCGATGGATTCGTTTTCGCTCGAGAAATTGCTGATGAGTCATTTTTTTCGGCCGACAATTCCGGATACGATTCGACACAAATTAACCGATGCCGTTGAGAAAGGCGAGGAATCGCTTTTCCTAAAGGCCGTCTCGGAATTAAGGGAAACTCGTCCCGATGTCAAACAAAAAAGGCCATATGTATCTCCGCTGACCCAGGTTTTGCTCACGATTATTTTTACCATGCTGATTACTCTTGTTATGATCCGTGGTATCGCCCCGAACCGAAGCGATACGGGCGAAATAAGGAAATGGGCCGTCCCTTATGTTCTGATATTCGGAGGAATCACCGTTTCGGCACTCGTACGTTTTCGAAACATACCGGATCCAAAACCGGAAAAAGAGTGTGCCGTAAGCAAGAGAAAAACGGAAACAAGTCTGTTTTTTCCGAAATCGGACTCGATGGGTTCCGAAGGATCGACCCCATTCCACTTTCCGCTTCATCCCGGCTTTTTGTGCGAAGAAAACGAATACGGGAAAAAAACAGAATCGAAACGCCGGGGTGTGATTTGGACCGATGATTTTTTGATCGGGTCCGACCGGATCCTGTGTGATTTTGTTCTCGATCACCCGTCCGTGTCTCATAAACATGCCCGGATCGTTTTCCGACAAGGCATTTTTTACCTTACGGATCTCGGATCCGATTGCGGCAGTTTTATCGGACACCGGAAACTTTATACTTTTGAGGAAAACCCGCTTACGGACAATGATATCATCCGGATCGGCGAGATTCGTTTTCGCTTTTCTTGCGCCGATCCTTCCGACTCGAAAAGTAAAAACATCAACAGCCCATGACCGAACGTCTATTCTTGCTCCCGGTCCGCATGCCCGATAACCATGGAGAAGGTATAATATTTTATTCGGCGGAATCTTCCGGTTTTGAAACGTCAGTAATTCGGACTAACAGATTCTTTTGCCGATCATCTCCGTAACGTCGTACCGCTTCGATCCGCTCCGAAGCTCTTTTCATCGAATTGAGCGAATACTTCCTGTCCTCCGAATCTCTTTGTGCCAACGCAACGCGTGCCGACGCACGATGATATGCTTCCACGGCACGTCGAACGTCGATTTCCTCCGGCCAATTCGCCGAATCACAAAGAATCAAGAGCAAGTGCTGACCGATTTCGGCGAAACCGTCGGTCAATACCGCATAACGTGTGAAGCCCTGTGCCGTTATTTGAATCAGTCCGGGGGTTAACGCGATGACCATCGGGGCATGCCCGGGAAGGATCCCGACACGTCCTCCCGCCGAAGAAAGCGACACCGATTCCACCCTTCCTTCATAAAAATGACGGTACGGAGTCACGATTTCAAGCATCATCGTTTTCTGTTTATTCGCTTCGCTCATCTCATCTTCTTTCGGTTCGATTTCGTACGAACGCCGGTGCAACGATCATTTTCCGGACTCTTTTTTGTACGAAAGATATACGTCGTCGATGTCGCCTTTCATGAAAAAATGCTGTTCGGGAATGTGATCCACTCCTCCGGAAACAATCTCTCCGAAGGCGCGGACGGTTTTTTCAATCGACACATACCTCGGAGCGTATCCGGTTGAGTCTTCGGTAACAAAAAATGGCTGGGAAAGATATTTTTGAATTTTTCGCGCACGACCGACGGTTTTTCGGTCTGTCTCGCTCAGCTCCTCCATGCCAAGAATCGCGATGATATCCTGAAGCTCGCGGTAACGCTGAAGCGTCTCCTGAACCCGGCGAGCGACACGATAATGCTCCGTTCCGACAATGGATTCAGTCATTATTCGAGATGAGGATTCAAGCGGATCGACGGCCGGGTAAATGCCCAATTCGACAACCTCGCGTGACAAGACAATATTGGCATCCAAATGCGCAAATGTAATGGCGGGCGCAGGATCGGTTAAATCATCGGCCGGTACGTATACCGCCTGAATGGATGTAATCGATCCGTTTCGTGTGGATGTGATCCGCTCCTGTAACTGACCGACTTCGTTTGCCAAAGTAGGCTGATAACCGACGGCGGAAGGAATTCTTCCCAGCAAAGCGGAGACCTCCGAGCCGGCCTGAACGAACCGATAGATATTATCGATAAATAAAAGAACGTCTTTTTTTTCTTGGTCCCTGTAATACTCCGCCATCGTAAGACCGGTCAGCGGAGCTCTCATCCGTGCCCCTGAGGTTTCGTTCATTTGCCCGAAAACCATTACCGTCTTTTCGGAAACCCCGGAAGCCTTCATTTCCAGCCACAAATCGTTTCCTTCGCGCGATCTTTCGCCGACACCGGTAAAAACAGACATGCCGCCGTGCTCCGAGGCGATATTACGGATCAACTCAAGGATTAACACGGTTTTGCCGACACCGGCACCGCCGAACAAACCAATTTTGCCACCTCGACTGAACGGGACAAGCAAATCAATTACTTTTATCCCCGTCTCAAGAACGGAATCCGTCGCATGCTGATCAACAAAGGAGGGGGCGCTTCGATGAATCGGCCAGTACTCCTGTGCGTTAACGGTACCCAATCCGTCGATGGTTTGCCCGAGAGCATTAAACATTCTTCCGGCAATTTGGTCTCCGACAGGAACCGTTACGGGGGATCCGAGCGCTTCCGCTTTTGTTCCCCGAGCCAGGCCCTCCGTCGCATTAAAAGAAACACACCGAACCACCCCGTCGCCTCGCTGTTGCATGACCTCGGCGATTATAAATCCGTTCGGATGGCTGATTCGGACCGCTTCGTTGATGAGAGGAATCTCATTATCCGAAAATCGGCAGTCGATGACCGGTCCGATGATTTGTGTTACGTATCCATTCGCCATATCCGTACCTCTTTTCAAAGCCTTGTCCATGTCCGGATCATGTGTTTTTTCGCTCCGTCCGATAACAGACCAATATTTTATTCGAGAATGTTCTCGGTCATTGGACCGATTGAGCACCGTTGACGATTTCCGTCAGCTCGGTTGTGATTGCGGATTGTCTCGCCCGATTGCCCTTAAGTCGTAAATTCTTAAGCATTTCATCGGCGTTCTCCGTTGCGTGATCCATTGCGGTCATGCGGGCGGTTTGCTCGCTTGCAAACGCTTCCACCAGCGCACCGTAAAGAATCGCGTTGAGATAGGTATCAATCAAAAATGAAAAAACCGCGTTCGCGTCGGGCTCGTATTCGATAATCGATCCTTTTTCGAGTGCGATACCGGCATCGGTCAAGCCTTCCGGAAGAAAAGATTCGAGCCCTTTCGTGTTTACGGGTACAACACGGGAAATCACCGGTTTCATGTTGATGGCGGACTCCATTTTTGTGTAAATCAGGTAAACAAGATCCAGCTCTCTTGACGTATATTTTCTTCGAATGATATTGGCTACTTCGCGCGCCTCATAATAGGTCGGCTCGGTAATCGGGAAGGAAAAATCCGGATCGACAATATAGCCGTCACTGATCAATTTATCCCGACCTACGTCACCGAATACATACAATGTGTATTCGGTTTTCAGACCTTTTTGAATATTGTCCAGTATCTTCTCCCGAATATGTTCCTCGGTAATTTGCACAACATTATTGTTGTACGCTCCGGCCAGGCCTTGATCACCCGTCAGCACAAAATAGCCGATTCTCCAAGTCTGTCCCTCTTTCTTCTCACGCAGGCGGAAGAATTCATTATCGATTTCCTCGCAGGAACGCCGAATCTCCAACATGCTTTCGGCACACAGGGAAAAAAACGGATACACAAGATCGTGCTGAAGTTTCGACCGCCTCATTTTCGCGGCGCTGACCAGTTGCATCGCCCGGGTCAGTTGCCGGATATCGCTCACACTTCGAATCCTTTTTTTAATATCGACGGGGCGCTCCATTGATCATTCCCTCTCCAAGTAACGGGTGTGTTCGGTAACAAAAGCTTCCTTGTGATCGATTTCATATTCGTCAAGCTGATGCTTGATCTTGTCATCCAGTTCTCCTGTGTTTTCGATTTCCCGCAGAATATTCGGATGAAGAACGCGGATTCGTCTCAAATAATCAAACACATATTCCCGCACCTCTTCCTTATCGAGAAAAAGCAATTTGCCCGAGGTAGCCATATAGAGAATAATTACCTGCTCCGGGTTCGATAAGGGCTCAAATTGCGGTTGTTTAAGAATCTCTGCCAAAATGTCACCGCGTTTGATTTGAAGCTGTGTGCTTTCGTCCAAGTCGGAACCGAACTGGGCAAATGCCGCCATTTCCCTTGCCTGAGCGAGATTAATCCGTAAAGGACCGGACAACTTCTTCATCGCCTTTATCTGTGCCGCCCCGCCGACGCGTGAAACCGACAGACCTACATTAACCGCCGGACGCTGTCCGGAAAAAAACAACTCGGATTCGAGATAAATCTGTCCGTCCGTAATCGAAATTACGTTGGTCGGAATATATGCGGATATATCACCTCCCTGCGTTTCAATGATAGGAAGTGCGGTGATCGATCCGCCGCCGCAGGAGGGCGCCAGATTCGCAGCACGCTCCAAAAGACGAGAATGAATATAGAAGACATCTCCCGGATATGCCTCTCGTCCGGGTGGACGACGAAGAAGCAGAGACAGTGCCCGGTATGCCTGCGCGTGTTTTGTCAAATCATCGTATACGATTAGGACATCTGCATTTTTTTCAAGCATAAAATACTCTGCTATGGTGCATCCCGCGTAAGGAGCAAGATATTGCATCGAAGCCTGTTCCGCGGCGCCGGCCGCAACAACGACCGTGTAGGATAAGGCGTTATGCTTTTCAAGCGTATGGACCGTTTGCACGATAGTCGACAACTTCTGTCCGATGGCAACATATACACAAATGACATTTTTGCCCCTTTGGTTGATGATCGTATCCAGAGCGACAGCGGTCTTACCGGTCTGTCGGTCGCCGATAATCAATTCACGTTGACCGCGACCGATCGGCGTCAATGCATCAATTACCGTAATCCCGGTCTGAAGAGGCGTGTTGACCGGACAGCGCTCAAGAATTCCCGGAGCCGGAGATTCAATCGGACGCGAATGCCGGGTCCGGACCATCCCCTTACCGTCGATCGGATTCCCCATCGAATCGATTACTCTGCCGAGCAGTCCTTTTCCGACGGGAATCTCTACGGTTTTTCCGGTTCGGCGACACATCATTTTGTCCACAACCTCCGTTACTTCCCCGAGAAGAACGATGCCCACTCGATCCTTTTCAAGATTCATCGCAATCCCGGAAGAGTTCGGACCGAAAAGGATGGTTTCTCCGAGCATGCAATTTTCGATTCCCTCAACAAAAGCAATGCCGTCACCGACGCTGATAACACGACCGATCTCCTCGACGGTCACGGTGTCCGAGAAGGATAATGCTTTCTCATCCGAATCCGTATCGGGCGTTTTTTTCCTTTTATCGGAATCTTCTTTGTCCCTTAGCGGCTCTTTCGTTCCCATCTCAAAAAGAGCGGTCGGGTCCTCATTAAACGAATCAATCACAAGCTTGATCGATTCGCGGATTGCTTGAGCATCCACAGACGGATCCTCTAAAGAACCGGTTGCCGAAATCGGCTGATCCGGGTTTTTCATTTGCTTCAAAAGGCGATCCAACTGTCCCTTAACGCTGTAATCGTATCGGTATCCTCCGGAATATACGACAAATCCCCCGAGCAAATCCGGATCGACTTCACTTTCGACTGTATAACCCGAAATGGAGTACCGCTCCGCGAAGGCTTGAGCCAGAATTGAGATTTCTTCGCTCTTTTTCTCAAATGCGGTGACGATGACGATTCCGTGTAGAGAAGATGTATCGGTCAATCGTTACTCACCTCCGCACTTCCGGTTTTACTGTGCACTTCTCGGAGAGCATCGTCCTTTCGGGCATCTCGTATTTCGTTCCCGATCACTTTTTGAGCGATAGCCACCGCCAATTCGGCGACATCATCCCTCATATGTTCTGCTGCGAAAAGGCGAATCCGTTCGGCGTCCTTCTCGGCGCGGGCTCGAAGAGCCTCCGCTTCTTCCCGTGCGCTCTTTAAAATCATCATATTTTGTCTGTCCGCTTGTAACCGCGCATCGGTCAGTATTTCCGCCGCTTCAATCCGAGCTTCGACGATTGCTTTCTCCGCTTCTCTATGATGAATCACCGCTGCCGATTCATTTTCTTCCGCATTTTTCAGTTCCGTTTCAATGCTTTCGCGACGTTTTTCGAGAAGCTTGATGATCGGCTTGAAAACAAATCGCTTCAGAATCAAGTAGGCAACGGTCAGATTGATGATGACCCAAATCATGGTCATCGTGTATCCGGCCATCTGATCCGGCGAAAACGGGTTGGATCGGCTCTCGTCTTCGTTCCCGGATACAATCGTTTCCGAGAAGGTCCGCGCGTATTGCGCTTTGCCGAATATTTCTTCTGTCCATAATAGTTTCATTCCAAAATCACCCCGTTAAAAGAGACTCGCAGCCGCATGGAACCCCGAAAAGGCTTTCTGTTTCGATAATTAAAACGTAAAAATCAACAGCAGAGCAACAACCAAAGCATAGATCGCTACGGATTCCATAAAAACAATCGCGGTCAGAAGCATGGTCTGCAGTTTACCGAATATTTCCGGTTGACGGGACGCCGATTCCAGCGCTTTTCCCGCGGCAATGCCCATTCCGATTGTCGCGCCGCATCCGGCAATACCGATCGCCAGGCCGGCACCGATCGCGGCGAGTGCCTTCGGGTCGATCGACGCTGCCGCTTCCAATACCGCATGAACCTGAAAAAGTGTCATCATTTTGTTTTCCTCCGATATTCATAATCTCTTTCCTTAGAAAATTCAGATTGAGACCGAATCTTATGTGGTCTCAAGCATGCCGTTTTCCCGTTTGGCTATCGACTGACCCGGTTCAGCCCTGCCGGACGAAGAAGTTTCACTCGCTCCCTCCAATATTTCTCCGATGTAATTAATTGTAAGGTATGTGAATACGACCGCCTGAAGCAGACCGTCCGCAACATCAAACCATAAAAGAAGCACTCCGGGCAAAAAGACCGGAACGACGATATAGATAAATTCCATCAGGATGAACGCTCCGAAAATATTCCCGAAAAGACGCAAGGCGAGCGACATCGGCTTGATGATGTATTCCAGGATACGAAACGGCAACATCGGTTTCATCGGGTATACAAGTGACGCCCAAAAGCCCTTCACTCCGACAAATCGAATGGAAATATAAACAACATATACGATGGCGAAAATCGCCGTCGCAACCGGAAAAGCGACGTTTTTCGCGGGAGGAGCGATTCGAAAAAGCGATATCAAATTGTTGGAGATTAAAAAAATCGCAATACTGCCGACCATCGGCACGACCTGTGCCGCCTGTTTTCGAGTCATTCCGTTGGAAAGACACAATTCCGTAAGCAAGGATACGAGTGTCTCACATACCAATTGTCGGCCGGCGGGAATTCTATCTCTTTTCGAAGCCATCCAAATCCAGAACAGACAAGCGGGAATCAAAGTAATCCACATGACAATAATCGCATCCGTAATTAAAACCTTAACGTCTCCGACCTGAAAGTAGATCTGAATCTGCATGATTGCATTTCCGATTTCCTCGCCGATATCACCGATCCGCATCTCCTCGAGAAAACGATCAATGATTGCTTCCCAATACTCCCGAAGCCACTGCGATACGGATAACATCGCACCTTCTGTACGTGCGTACATGAACGCCCCCTCAAATAACGAAGCCCGGATATGATCCGGACCTCAAGATCGTATATATTACGAATTTTACGCTCTTTGCATGGATTGTGCAACCGTTTTGAGTTGTAATCGCGCATTATTTGGTCCCGAAAAGTCGATCTCCGGCATCTCCGAGTCCGGGTACGATATAAGCGTGGTCATTGAGTCGCGGGTCCTTGGCCGCGCAAAAAATAGGGACGTCCGGATGATCCTTTTGAAGACGCTCGATTCCTTCGGGAGCCGCAATCAGACACATGAACTTGATTTGATTGATTCCCCGGTTCTTAAGAAAAGAGACGGCAGCGGATGCGGACCCGCCCGTCGCAAGCATCGGATCGAGTATGACGATTTCACGTTCCGTGACATCGTCGGGCAGCTTGCAGTAATATTCGACGGGCTCAAGGGATGTCGGATCTCTATACAGTCCGATATGTCCGACTTTTGCCATCGGAAGAAGATTTAGCATCCCGTCCACCATACCGAGTCCCGCTCGGAGAATCGGGACAATGGCGAGTTTTTTACCCGCAAGAACCTTCGTTTTTGCGATTGCGATCGGAGTTTCGATTTCAACCTCTTTCAGCGGCAAATCACGAGTCACCTCATAGGCCATTAACATCGCCAATTCCCCGACAAGTTCACGGAACTCCTTCGTAGTCGTCCTTTTGTCGCGCAAAAGAGAGATCTTGTGCTGAATCAGGGGATGATCGAAAATGAAAACGTTGTTTTGCATGAGGGGGCCTCCTTATTGTGGGGTTGATTTTGATTCACGATTCGATGTCATCGACGCGCTCCTTATGTCTTCCTCCGTCAAATGTCGCGCTTAAAAAACTGTCCGTGATCGATTCCGCGAGAGAAACACCGACCACCCGAGCACCCATTGCAAGAATGTTTGCATCGTTGTGTCTTCGCGCCATTTTTGCCATGAATTCATTCAGGCATAATGCACAACGAATTCCGAGCCTTTTGTTGCAGGATATCGAAATTCCGATTCCGGTTCCGCATATGGCGATTCCCTTTTCGGCCGCACCCTCGGAAACATCCTTGGCAACCATTCGTCCCGCCTGAACATAGCTGTAGGGCTCCGAGGATGACGACGCGCCGCGATCAAGAACCTGATGACCTTTCTTCTGCAAATAATCCCGAAGCGCCGCACGGAGCATATAACCCGCATGATCCGAACCGATTGAAATAATCATTTTCCCTCCGATTGATCGATTGATTTACGAGTGACCGAATGACTCGATCGGCCTGAACCGGAAGCTGCGCTTGCCTGACGCGTAATCTTCCACAATCTGGCCTTTTCCGTATATTTTGTACTTATAGGTAATCAATCCTTCAAGCCCGACCGGTCCGCGTGCGTGAATCTTAGAGGTGCTGATGCCGACCTCCGCTCCGAAACCGTACTTGTACCCGTCTGAGAACCGTGTGGAACAATTCCAGAAAACATTGCCGGAATCGACCGCATTCATGAATGTTTCGGCCGATTCGCCGTTTTCCGTAACAATCGCGTCGGTATGTCCCGATCCGAAGTGATTGATGTGCTCGATCGCATCCGCCAGACCATCGACAATTTTTACAGACATTTCATAGTCCAGATACTCTTTGTGCCAGTCATCCACCCGGTCGATGTCCAAAATTTTCGCCGACCGCTCGCAACCGTGCAAAGTGACTCCCGCCTCCGAAAGAGAACGAGCCAGCTCGGGAAGAAGCGGTTCGGCTATTTCCGAGTCGATTAACAGCGTTTCTGCGGCATTGCAGACCGCGACATATTGGGCCTTACTGTCAACCACAATCCTCCGGGCCGTTTCGGGCTGAGCATCCTTATGGACATAAACATGACATACCCCGTCCGCATGACCGAGAACCGCAATTCTTGTGTTGTCCATGATGTAACGCACAAACTCGTTGTTTCCTCTGGGAATGATCAGGTCGATATACTCGTCAAGCTCCAGCATGTCCCGGACCTCTTCCCGGGATTGAAGAAGGGTAATCCACCCTTCGGGAATACCCGATACGACGGATGCGTCTCGGATAATCGTCGCTAGTATCCGGTTGGTATGTCTCGCCTCTGACCCGCCCTTCATCAATACCGCGTTACCGGCCTTAAGACAAAGCGATGCAATTTGTACCAATGCGTCCGGTCTGGATTCGAAAATAATGCCGATCACGCCAATCGGGCAGGAAATCCGGTATAGTGACAGCCCTTCGTCCAGTTGTCTTGCAAGAAGCGTTTTGCCTACGGGATCCTCTAAACCCGATAAACTCTTCAGTCCGTCCACGACGCTGTTGAGTTTTTTCGCATCAAAAAGAAGTCGTTTCCGGAGAGGCATGGGAAGTCCGGTTTTCTTCGCTTCATCCAAGTCCTTCTGATTAGCGCCGAAAATCTCTTCCGCTCGCTCGGAAAGCACTCGGGCGATCTCAAGAAGCGCATTGTTCTTGACACCGGATGACAGCGAATACATACGAAGCGCTGCTTCTTTGGCATTTTTCGCCTGTCTGATGATATCCGTCATGCCGATTCTCCTTCTTTGTTTTTCTCATTATATCAAAAAAAACGATTCTCACCGCCTCCAAATATAACTGTTCAATGATTCTTTTTCCACTTTTTTCCACCCGGAGGCCCTGTGGATAATGTGGAAAACTCTGTGCATAACTATGAAACAAAGCTTTGCGGACTTTCGTCCCCGAAAACTCTTGAAATCAGGGATTTTCTATTTCTTGTAATGGTGAAGTTCGAAACGTGTTAATTTTAAGTAAACGCTTGTATCTCCCGACATGAGGGTTTTTGCGGCATCGCCGTGAATGAATGTTCGGGAGACTGTCTTTTCCGGGCGGACATCATTGAAATGATATCAATCTCGTTATCGGTCGGTCGCACGACGAAAATAATGGCTCATTTCACAAAGTATTTCTCCGTTATAGAGCTTCCTTCGTTTATCGGCCGGACGCCCCGCCGCCGCCTCGAATTCACCGACCGGCGAAATGACGGATAACCGAATTCCGTCTCTGCAGAATCCGTTTTCGTCCAAATACAGTTTTGCCGTTCGCTCGAAAAGCGATTTTGTTTCCTCTTCCGTCCGCATTCTGTGTCCGTACGGAGGATTGGTGATAATCAACTGGCGATCTATGCCCGTCCACAAGGAAAGCGCATCGGTTGTTTGCCTAAACGCATCCTCCGTCTTGAAGCGTACAAAGGCGGAAACTCCGGCATTTCGGGCATTCATTGACGCAATCTCCACCGACTCCGAGTCGATGTCCGAACCAAAAAAGCACGGTTCCCCTAAAGGCTCGGAAATGCGCAAATCTCTGGCCTCTTCCCTCGCTCGTTCAAACGGGATTTTCCCGACGAACGGCCACCTTTCCGCCCGGAACGCTCGATTGAGACCGGGTGCGATCTTATGAGCAATCATCGCCGCTTCGATAACGATGGTTCCCGATCCGCAGAAAGGATCCACAAGCGCTTCTTTTTCGTAAGGATGAAATCGGGAAAGCGTCGTCATCCCGGCCGCAAGTGTCTCACGAAGCGGGGCAAGACCGGCAATCGGTCGATATCCGCGCTTGTGCAGTCCGTCGCCGGAGGTATCGATCATCACACGGACCCGGTCGGCAACGATACCAAACATGATTTTTACAATACCCAACGTTTCGTCCTCGTAGACTCGTCCGGTTTCCGGCCTGCCTTTTGCGCGAAGAAGCCTTTTTACCACCGCTTTTTTACAAATGCCCTGGCAAGCCGGGATTGCAAACAGTTTGGATTTGCGTGAATACCCGTCGACATGAAACGCAAAGGATTCGGGAATATACTCTTCCCAGCAAATGGAGTTAACTCCTTCATACAGCTCATCAAAAGAACCCGCGTCGAAATTACCGACGCAGAGAAGCACGCGCTCCCCCCTTCGGACCCACAAATTTGTACGCGCAATAGCGGCCGGAACATCCGGTTCCGGAACGGACAGAAGTACCGATCCGTCCCGCACGGTAATCCGGTCGCTCGGATACCCGACCGCTTCGAGATCTTCCCGAATCAAGCTCTCCAATCCGAACAAAGAGGATATGAAAAGTTCCATGCTCACCTCCGGCTCCGCAGTCCGAACCGTCCTTTATTTTTCCCGTGCAGTCGATCCGGGTTTATTGAACGGCAGGGACTCGATCCATCGAAACATCACCTTCAGAGGATCGGACTCTTCCGGATCTTCAAAAAAAACACCCATGACCAAGTTGGAGTGAAAAATGTCTTCATCGCGAATAATCATGGAGACAGCGGTTTTCGGCTTAAGAAGATTCACGTGATCTACAAAAAGCTTCTCATTCTCGACCGCGCTGATCGGATCATTCTGTGCGTGAATGCATAAAACCTTGGTCGGCTCGCTGCCGTCCGCCAGTGAAATCGGTTCGGCGGTTTTCCGGTCGAAATTTTTCTCGAACAGCGCTTCGATCATCAATTGTGTGGTCGCCGGATATTCAACGCCGAAGGAGAGAACCCCGCCGAGTGAGATGAGTCCTCGCAACATCCGGTTATCGAGACCGAATTCCTCCTGCAATTTTTTATCGTAGGTCAGGATGCCGCCGAGATGTCCCCCCGCGGAGGACCCGACGACTACAATGTTATCGGTGTTTACTCCTTTGGACTGAAGGAGCTTCAGCCCTTTGAAAAGACCCTTGAAAATATCCCGCGCCTGGGCCGGATACTTAAATATCGGGGCATGACGGTATCCTAATGACAGAGTATGATACCCCATATCCGAAAATTTTTTCCCGATGTATTTGTACCGGCTCGGAGATCCGGACATCCAGCCTCCTCCGTGGATATATACAATCACGCGCTGTTTAATCGATCCGGTCGGTGCAAAATACAAATAATACTGTTTCGGATCCCTTCCGAATGAATGCTTTTCGGCTTTGACCTCGCTGTTTTTGATGGCTTGGTCCAGCCTCAATTTGGGTATTGTCAGCACTTCGCCCAAGGCGTTTTTCGGATCCTGCATCGTTTTCTCCTTCGGGACATTCCTTCGGTCCTGCGATGCGTCGGTTTCGCGGACGATCGGTGATCGACAGATGACGAATAACCTGTGCTAGGACGCAATGACCTTTTCACAATGACGATAGTGGTCGATGTTTTTCAGTTCGGAGGCCGCTTCTTCGTCGAGAACGACCGTCGCTTTTCCGGCATAGAGTTGGATTGCGGAAGCCGTAATCTGTGATGTTACGGGACCTTCAATCGCTTGCCTCACAACATTGGCCTTCTTTTTTCCGTTTGCAATCATCAGGATGCTTTTTGCCTCAAGAATCGTACCGATCCCCATCGTGATTGCAAAATGCGGCATGTCTTCCCGGAGAAATCCGGCGGCGCGATAAAACAATTCATAATTATCATCGAGCGTTTGCCGGGTCAGCGTTTCGATGCGGGTTCGTGACGCAAGAGATGATCCCGGCTCATTAAAAGCCCAGTGTCCGTCTCCGCCGATCCCGAGAAGTTGAAGATCAATTCCGCCCGCTTCGCGAATGGCCTTCTCATAGTGTTTACAAAACTCTTCCGGATTGTCGGAAAGCCCGTCCGGAACCCGGGTATTCTCGGGTAGAATATCAATGTGTCGAAAGAGTTCCTCATGCATGAAACGCGCATAGCTCTGATCCGCGGAATACGGTTGCTCCGGATTAAAACCGATGCCGAGATATTCGTCGAGATTAAAGGTTCTTACTTTCGAAAAACAAAGCCCCTCCTCCCGGTGCTTCCGAATCAACTCCCGGTAGGTTCCGATCGGTGTTCCTCCGGTTGCAAGACCGAGAACGCAATCCGGCTTTTTGCGGACAAGTTCGGCAATCCGATTCGCTGTGTAAAGGCTCATTTGTTCATAGTCGGACCGGATAATAACATCCATTTTCTTTTCCTCCGTTGAAAAAGTTGGTCGGAAGTTTCGTTTATCCGAAACCGCCGCAATCAGTTTGGACCGCTCCTCTTCGATCAGTCCGTATAATTGTCGAAATAGCCCTGTATGAGAACGATCGGCGTTCCCTTGTCTCCGCTTCCCGATGTCAAGTCACTCAAGGATCCGATCAGATCGCTGATTCTCCTCGGGGTCGTTCCCTGAGAGACCATTTTGCCCGTAAGATCCGCATCCTTTTTCTTAATGTATTCGGATATCGCGTCCTCCAGTTCTTGGCCGTTCAAGTGGCTGAACTCATTGTCCGCAAGATACTTGAGTTTCACTTCGTTCGGTTGTCCGCTCAGTCCGGATGTAAAGGCGGGGGAAACGACCGGATCGGCTAACTCCCAAATCTTACCGACCGGATCCTTAAAGGCACCATCGCCGTATATCATCACCTCGACGCGCTTCCCGGTCCGCTCCATAATCATCTTTTGAATGCCCTCTACAACCGGTTGACAATCCCTCGGGAAAAGTTTTATCGATTCCTCGGTCGCTTTATTGCTGCCGAGCAGACCGTATTTCTCGTTGAATCCGCTTCCGTCGGCCGGACGGATCAATATTTCGTCCAAACCGTACACTTTCATTGCCCCGGCTTCCGTCAGTCTCCTTTTGGTTCTTTCTCTGGTATGGATATCGCAATGCAACACATAAGGCGTATACTCCAGAATGGTTTTACATTCGTTGGCAAGAATGACTTCCACTTCGCAGTTTTCGTTTCGGATAAGATCCTTGTAGTATTCAATATAGTCAACACCGGTAAACGGATGTTTCTCGTAACCGAAGAGAAATCGAAACCGCTCTTCGCTTAAAACATCGGTCCAGGGATTCACGCCTTTTTCATCCAAGCGGTCAAGATCCACCAGATGATTTCCTACCTCGTCGGACGGATAACTGAGCATCAGGACGATTTTTCGGGCACCGCGGGCAATTCCCTTCAGACAGATGGCAAAGCGATTCCGACTGAGGATCGGGAAAATAACTCCGACGGTTTTCCCGTCGAATTTGTCCCTGATATCACAGGCAATCTGATCAACCGTTGCGTAATTTCCCTGTGCACGCGCAACCACGGCTTCCGTGACGGAAATGACATCCCGGTCATGGAGCGAAAACCCTTCGCTCTCGGCCGCAGCAATGACGCTGTCGGAAACAATCTGAATAATATCGTCTCCTTTGCGCACAATCGGCGCTCTGATTCCTCTTGATATCGTTCCGACCAGACGTTCCATATCGAATTCCTCCTTGCAACCCAATCATTATAATGCGAAAAATCGACAGAATCAAAGGTTTTCCATCTCTTTTCGACATAATATTCAAATCCGCGATCAAAACAAATGTTTTCGACAGATCTGCGTTTTAAACGGATTCCCGGTTTACGGATATTGATTCGGAGTTTGAACGTGAACAAATCTCAGGTTCGGAAACTGCTGCTCCATATATTCATCCGGGAACCATCGATCCATGATGCGTTGGATTTCGAATCGCTGATCCGCACGAATTTGCCTTTCGGCCCACCTGCGAACCGCAAAAAAGGTTACGCCGAAATTGATAGCCATGAAAATACACAAGATCGCCGTCACCGTCTTTCCGGCTTTTTTCGGAATTTTCAGAAGAATCAGCGAAATCGACGGAAGCATTATCTTAAGCCAAAAGACCGCAAGAATCCCCCAAAAGAAAGCATACTTCAAATTGGTTCTTCCCTGAATGTCCATCATATCGCTGTATTGCCATGAAACGGAGGAAAAAACAGATTCCTGAATGAGCGAACAGAAAAACTCAACCAAACAGCCGATCCCCATTCCCGCCGCAAGAACAGCCGGCAAAGGATGCTTCCGAAGGTAGTACAACACAACGGTCATCAGGACCCCGCCGACGCCGTAAACCATATTCAGGGGTGCCCAAACAAAGGTGGCGCGACTTTCAATTCTACCGGTCCGAATCAGCCAATATACGGTCTCGATTATTACCCCGAACGCTCCGGAAAAGAGAAAAATCCAAAAGAGCTTACAGGGACAAAGACCAATCGCAAAATGATTGCGATTGCGTTCGATGGCTTCGATGGCAGTGATGCTAAATGGATGCGGATATGATTTTTCCGGGCTGTTCTTCGCTATACATTTCATTTTCGAAAAGTGACCAAAGTCCCCCCTTATGAACATCGGTACCCATTCGTCAACTCATTATAATCGAAAAGCAAACGCCCGGCAAACGAAGTTATGCCGGGCGTCTGGTATTCCCGAGCGGATTCGAACCGCTGGCCTACCGCTTAGGAGGCGGTCGCTCTATCCTTCTGAGCTACGGGAACACGAACGCGGAAATTATACAATATTTGCGGTCTTCGAAACAACCCGATGATCTGCGGAATATTCTTTGTCTTTGCGACCGCACCCCCATTATAGCAATTTTTCCGCCACACAAGAAAAAGAAGACAATACAATCAACGCAATTGCAATCATCAGAAATATGAACGGAAGACCGTCGACCGAATTCGGACGATTCCCGAAAATCAGTTTTCGATTGAAAACGCGAATAAAGGACACCAATCCCGTGAGAAAAACCCAAAAGAGCAGGATCAGGACTGTATACCGGGCGACCGACAGCAGGATTCCGGACGACATTTCCGCTTGCGAAAAAAAATAACTCAGCAAATAGAGCACGATCCCAACCTGAGCGGGAAAAAGAAACGATTTGGGTATATCCTCGATTCCTTTTTCGCTTTTTTTGCGAGAAAAAAGGAAAAAGACAGCGGCGAATACGGTATGAATCAGTACGACTGTCGGCGGAATCAAAACCGCCGATTGTCCGAAAACCCATAATCCGTAAGCGGCGGCATAGGATAACAGCCCGAAAAAAAGGATGAACAGGAACAAAGAAAGCAAATACCCGAAGAAAGCTCTTTCCCTGTGGATTTCCGGAAACGGAACCCGATTCGCCCGGTCTTTCCCGTCTTTGGCATACACATCAAAAATATCCCGGTTCTTTTTTCTTAATATCAATCGGAAAAGGATGATAAGAGCACTTAATCCAAGTGCGGCGGACGAATCATTTTCTAAATACGGAATACTTCTCTCGACACCGAGCCCGGTGTGAATATCCGCCAGTGTTCCCGAAGAACATATTTCTCTGACTGCGGAAAATAGAAGAATCGTCACCGTGAAGCCAACAAAAAGAAGCGCAACGGGAAGGGACCCTCTTTCTTTTTTTCGGTCGATCCGCTCCGAAACCATCGGAACGAGAAGAAGCGCATAGAGCACCTCAATCCAAATGCTCCCGTACTCTTGAGGACCCGGCGGGAAGAGTCGGGCATAAAAAACAGAGACAACGATTGCGGATCCGATCGCAAAAAACTCCGCAATCAGGACCCGTGTAAAAAGCTTATATCCGACGGAGGCGAAGGAGAATCGAAACAGCAGGAGCAAACCGACTACCGCCGTGGTACGAATCGCTTCGTGAACCGATCCCGATCGAAAAATAATGATCAGTCCGAGACATAACAGAGTGTAAAAAGAAAAGGGTCGGGAGGATTTACTGTCTGTCATTCTGTCACGTCCCCCACTTCATGTATTCCCGAAGAAATTTATAGGCCGTATTCACCGAACGGACCATAAGTATCGATATTTGAGGCTGGTCGGGCAACCCTTCGATTTGTGTTCGTATTTCCGAAACGGGAAGTCCGTCAATACTGTCGGATAGAACCGGGTTATGGCCCGAATCGACTACTCCGTCCTCATATCCGATAACGGCGCCACCCGGTGTCGGGGTCGGAGTCATGGAAGGTGTCGGCTCGTATAAAACGGTTTCCTCGGGTTCCGTCTGATATGTATCGTCAGAAGAAGAATCCGTTTCCTCGGATGCGCCCATCCCCGCGGTCGAAGAGTGAAGTGTTTCGGTCTCTTCCGTCTCTACCGGAGCGGGTGTCGGTATCAGCGGCTTCGTTATATTTCTTTTCGAGTTTTCTATGCACAGAACGACAAGGTCGTAGAACATGTGTACATCCATCTTGACATCGGGGACGATTTCCGTTGTCCCGTCCGATTTGATTGCCAGTCTGACCGGGTCTTGTACCTCCAAAAGCTTATTGCGGATTGAATGAGCCTGTGCCGCCCAAATCGGCTGATTGTCTCCAAGTGAGAAAGCCCCGGACACCGACGCTTCGGAACGCATAGGTTCGCCCTCGTCGCGATGTATCGCATCCCATGCTACCGAAATGATTCGACCGGAGGATACGCGGATCTCAACGAAATCCTTGTATCCGTTCCGGTCATAATCTTCGGCCTCGGCATAAAATACCCCATCAATAAGACCCGGTATCGAGGGATACTCGTTTTGAGTGAGCACGTCGATCGACATCTGGGAAGACAGTGCAACGGGAATACGAACATCTTTGAGTTGATCGCACAAAACAAGAATGTTCGGGTCCGGCTCGGACGGCTCCGTCCCGTCCTCATCAATCATTCGAATTCGAGTGATTTTCTCGCCGTCGGGCGAAAAACCCATTCGGAAACAAAAAATCGTCCCGGCATCGTTCATCCGTACATCCATGATGAATCCGATGATCTTCCCGGATTCGCTTTTCGCGAGATAAAAAGCGGTCACATCCGGATGATTCGAAAAAGTGCTTAAATCCACGGGGTCATACCGGGCTGCCGACAGAAATCCTGCAAGCCTTTCACTGAGTACCGCTTGCTGCTCCCGATCCTTTTCGGAACGAACAACCCGCCCTACCGAAAGCAGAAGAAAAAGTGATGCCAATATGAAAATTACCGCTCTGAGCGCATACGAACGAAGATCCGCAAGTGTCATGTCCGCACCTCCGTTTCGCCCTTCGGAATCGTCGCGATCGAATCCGGCAAACCTTTTCGTGAATACCAGTTTCCTTTTGCGAAAACGCGCGGGCGAATGTAGAACTCCAGCAACGGGGTCACTCCGTTCATAAGAAGAACCGGAGAAACAACGGCGAGGATGGTATGCCCGCATGAGATCAAAATCATCGCAAGTACACCGGTGCCGATTCCGAACACAACACGTCCGGTCGCGGAAGAAGGAATGGTAGTAAAATCACCGAAAGCAAATGCGGCGCAAAAAATGATCCCGGATGTAGCAATAAGACTCAACAATCCGTTTATGGAAGCGTCCTTTAAAAAGAAGACCCAGTACCCCGTAACGATTGTGCCGAAATACGCAAGAGGAGCCTGAAGTCTTAAAATGCCGCGGATTGTCAAATAAACGGCACCCGCCACGGCAAACAAGATTCCGGTCAGCCCCATGGCGCCCGGATAAATGCCCGATAGAATCTCTAACCATCCGGAAGTCTCAGGAGCAACGGAGATCATTTCTCCGGGACCGAAAAAAAGAGTGTTCCATCGAAAAATTCCGGTTAGGGGCTGCACCAAGGTTTCTGTCGTCCCCGCAAATGCGATGGCCATAAAAGCACGGCCGGCAAATGCCGGATTGAACAAATTGCACCCGACCCCTCCGAAAAACTGCTTCACGATTACGGAAGAAAAAAGGATGCCTGCCGATACCGCCCAAACTGAAACCGTCGGAGGCAAAAGAAGAACCAATATAAGTCCGCTGACTCCCCCGCTGAGATCCAGATAAACCTGTTCTCTGCGAACGAACCGTGCAAAAAAATGGTCCGTTAAAATATGCAATAACGGCCCCCATAAGAGCAGAATCAAGGCACGTAACCCATAGCAATAGACAGCCGCGACACAACAGGGTAACAAAGCGATCATTACGTCCATGTAAATTTTGGGCGCGTTTTTTTGAATTCGAACATGGGGTCCGCTTCTGTCACTCATTCTCTTGTTCCTTTCGCAGTCGGACGGCGGCGCTCCCGATTCGCGCGGACAAATCGATTCCGGCCGGGCACACATACGAGCACGCTCCGCAGGAGATACAGCTTCCGATATGTTCGTGTTGAAGCGCTTCCTCTTGATTCATTTGAATCAGTCGGTCACAAATATACGGCAAGAGACCGACCGGACATGCCTCAACACATGCCCCGCAGTGAATGCAAGCGGTTTTCGGCGGATCAAAATATCGAACCATCACGATGCCCGTGGTTGTCTTGATGACCGGTGTGTCCCGATTCTCAAGCGCAATCCCGGTAATCGGTCCGCCCATGACGATCCGTCTGGAGGATGCGGCCCCCGGAACTCTTTCCAGTATCTCGGAAACCTTTGTCCCGATGGGAACCAGAATATTGTGTCCTCCTGCCGAATCATTCGAAATCGATATGACTCGGGACGTAAGGGGCTGATTGCGATCAACCATGTTCCACACGGCGGCGCAGGTGGAAGCATTAAAAACCACCGCTCCTACGGTTTCCTCTCCGCTACTCCCGACCGGAAGCTCCGTATCGTAGATTGCCTTGATCAGTAATTTCTCGTAACCCTGCGGATATCGGGATCGAAAAACACGAAGTCCCAGATCCCGGTCCGGAAAAACCTCGCGCTGTTTTTTAAAATTCCGGCGCAGCGCGTCCAATTCCGCTTCCCATTTGTCCAAAATACAAAAAATCACTCTCTTGGCCCGACAAAGACCTGCAAGAACAAACGCCCCGCGGATGACGCGATCCGTCTGTTCACGAACCAGATGGATGTCCGAGGACAGGAACGGCTCGCTTTGACAAGCATTGACGAGAAGCGTTTCAACACCGATCCTTTCGGCTTTTCTGCATTTAGCCGCAGTTGGAATCCCGTTTCGGCCCATACCGACAACTCCGGAATAATCCAGAAGTTTCCATAGTTCTTCCCGCGTAAGGCGGTCGGGGTTGGCTCTTTTACGAATCGACGGATGATACTCCCGCTTCAGATCGTTTTGAATGATGATCGCACGACACTCGCTTCCGTGCGGCAGAAGAATCGTCTCAATACCGGTCACCGAGCCGGAAACGGAAGCATGAACCGGTGCGCACATTGCCGATGAAGGTTTCCCGACAATCTGTCCGATTTTCACTTTTTCTCCGGGCAGAACCGTAGGAATCGCGGGTGTTCCGCGATGTTGCAGCATGGGCAAGACAATTTGTTTGGGCGTAAAAAGCTCAAGCACCGGTTCTCTGGGGAAATCAGTATCCCCGGAAAACGCAAGCCCGTCCGGCGGAATCCAGCCTTTTTTGAACGAGTATTTCTTCATCCGATCTCCCGGAGGCGGGAATTCAATCGATGTAATCCTTCAGTTTCTTACTGCGACTCGGATGACGGAGCTTCCGGAGAGCCTTGGCTTCAATCTGACGTATGCGCTCACGCGTGACATTAAACTCACGGCCCACCTCTTCGAGCGTACGCTGTCTTCCGTCGTCCAAACCGAATCGCAGCCGCAGCACCTTTTCTTCTCTGGGTGTCAGTCCGCCCATCGCCTCAAGGAGTTGCTCCTTGAGCAAAGTATACGCGACTTGATCGGCCGGTGACAATGCGTCTTCGTCCGGAATAAAATCCCCCAAATGACTGTCTTCTTCTTCTCCGATCGGTTTTTCGAGAGAAACAGGCTCCTGAGATATCTTCTGGATCTCCCGGACCTTTTCGACCGGAAGACCCATCTCCTCGGCAATTTCCTCGACCTCAGGCTCCCTGCCGAGCTCCTGAATCAGCGAGCGCTGAACACGGACCAGACGATTAATCGTTTCCACCATATGAACCGGGATCCGGATGGTTCTTGCCTGATCCGCGATTGCACGCGTAATCGCCTGACGGATCCACCAGGTAGCATAGGTGCTGAACTTAAAGCCCTTCGAGTGATCAAATTTATCCACTGCTTTTATGAGTCCGAGGTTTCCCTCTTGAATCAGATCCAAAAACTGCATTCCTCTCCCGAGGTATCTTTTTGCAATCGATACGACCAATCGAAGGTTTGCTTCGATCAGCATGTCCTTTGCATCCTGGTCTCCCTCAAGCATTCTTTTCGCAAGATCCTGCTCCTGCTCAGCAACCAGAAGAGGCACTTTCCCGATTTCCTTCAGGTACATCCGAACCGGATCATCCATGCCGATTCCCTCACCGATCGAATCGTTCAGATCGACTTCGGAAAGGTTCTCTTCCTCGACATTGGTCTCCGGGATGATTTCAACGCCCTTTGCTTCGAGCGTATCGAATATTTTCTCGGCAACGTCCGGATCGACGTCGTTTTTTTCAATAATCGACATCATATCCTTGTAGCTTATTCCGTTGTTGTTCGCCGCCGCTCTTTTCTCGATTTCCTGAAGAATGGAACGAAAGTCGTTTGCCATCAATAATCCTCCCATGCCATGCATGTGCGTCCCTAAAGCCCGGTACGTATTTTTTCGAAAAACTATGCGACGGGCTCTGTGTACACTTGGCTGCTCATCTGTGTCTGTTCGGCTCCGTCCGCAGCAATCACCGCGAATGTTCCGTTTCGAGCGATAATCTCCAGACGGAGACCTCCGTAATAAAGCCGGGTGTCCGAGGAATCATAGCCGTACTCATCGGCCCTGATTTTCGCGAATCCCTCGTAGAGGTCGCCGAGCTTGTTTTCGTCGATTTCATCCGATGTTACCACAATTAAGTTGTTGTTGGTCTGACCCGATATGGAGTAGCCCATCGGGTATCCCTCTCTTTTCTCCGTGTTCACGGAAATACCCGCATCGGAAAACACGGTTTCGATCGATAGAGAAATATCCTTTTTGTGTCCCGTACGGATTACATATAGAGGAAGAAATATCGTAAAAACCAAAAAAACAAAACCGAATGCAATCGCTGCGATTGCAAGAAGTGTTTTTTTCGGTGCCTTGATATCGTCCGCGGAGACTTCGTAGGGGTTCTTCTCCTTCTTTTCAGCCTTTGCCAAGGACTCCGCCTGCTTAACCGCAACGGGTACCGGATCCGGGAATACCGGAACGGAGGTGTATCGTCTTGTCGAGTCCCGCTTCGGTTGCGGCTCGTTCGGGAACGTATAGTCCCGGGGATTTTTTGCAATCTCAACGGCTTCCATCGTAGGGAATACACAGTCGCAAAACAGACACTCACACATCGGATCTCGGTCGTCAGCCACAATCAAAGAACCGCAATTCTTGCAGATACCGTTTACAGAGGCCATCAGGGGAACCACCTTTATCATAATTACCTACGATATCGGCAAAATTCCACACGTAGGCAGAGTAATTATATACGTTCACCCTCGAAAGTGCAAACAAAATATCTGTCCTCGTTTATTCCTTTTTTCCCTCGCGCAAAAATCAATAATCGTGATATAGTTTTTTTATGAACCATTATAACCATCACGAAAAATATATGCGTCATGCGCTCATTCAGGCACACAAAGCCGGATCTCTCGGTGAGTGTCCCGTAGGATGCGTCATCGTCTGCGACGGAAAGATCATTGCACGCGCTCACAATCTTCGGGAAACCGGTCAGGACGCCACACTGCACGCGGAGATGATTGCCATCCGGAAGGCCTGTCGCAAACTCGGATCCTGGCGACTTCAGGATTGTGACCTGTATGTAACCCTGGAGCCGTGCCCGATGTGTGCCGGAGCCATCATTCAGTCGCGCATCCGTCATGTTTATTTCGGAGCTGCGGATCCGAAAGCGGGAGCCGTCGTTTCCAAGGATCACCTTTTCGAGAAAGCACACAATCACACGGTAGGTGTCACACCGGGTATTCTGGAGCAACCCTGCGGAGATATTCTGAGCGATTTTTTCCGGCTTCTCAGAGAAGAAAAGCGGTCGAATCCGGGATCAACCAAATGATTTTTTCTTTCACCGAAAGGCGGCCGGCCGCCTCGATTGCCCGCTTATAATATTCCAGCTGAACGGAATATCGCTCCCGAAGAACCCGGTGCTGATGATTGCGGTCTCCGCGGATCTTGTCTGATTTATAGTCGATCAGAACAGCGCTTCCATTTTCAATAAACCAACAGTCGATCATTCCCTGAATCAATCGGAAATCATCCCGGGAAACCGGCTCGGTGATGGAAAAGGGTATTTCCCGAAACGGCCCGTGCCCGGAGATTTGCTCCGCTTTTTTCATCCGGGCACAAAGGTCCGAATTCGCAAAAAGAGCAATCGGACTCAGGTACGATTCCAGATCAGGAAGCATGTCGGAACGAATCATATTTCGTTCAACCAAACGCTTCAGTTCCTTACGGATATCCCCCTCCGAAGTATTTCCCGACAGGGAGGAAAAGTCGAGGTATTGAAAGACATTGTGAAGCAATATGCCTGTCTCCGTGGGAGACAACTCTTTATGGTCGGTTCGGACGTTCCGTACGGGCCGGACACGAAGATTAATCGGTCTTTTATCAAAAGCATCTTCCGATTCGACCGAAGCATGATCATCGCCCGACTCATCCTTCCGTTCCGGCGGAGGAGGTCGGCGCTTCATCTCGGATACCGTCGTTTTCGCGGGCATACGGATCAAATTCTCGAAAGGATATTCTCCACGCATCTGAACATCGAACCATTTCTTCTCCCTCTCATTCATCATGTATTCTTCCGCATCCATTCCGAGCCCGGGAGAAGACGATGAATCGGAGAGCGGGTTTTCTTCGAGCGGTTCCGGTAAAGAGGCGCTCGCCAGGAGCGCATCGCCCGTGATAACCTCAAAACATACTTCCCCGGTGCGCCCGGAGGCAACCTCCCGTTCGATCGAAGCGATGCTTTCCTTCCCGGGCATCAGAAGATCCCGAAGGGGAACAAAGGGATTTCTTGATAACCCGAGCAACAGAAAGTCAAGAAAACTGTTCGCCCGGAGCACCAGTCGCGGAGGGAGCGTTTCCTCTTTATGACCTTCCGACACGGTGATAAAATCATCATGAATCCCGGGGCTCCCATCGGCTCTCCGGGAAAAACTGCCGATTAAATACAGTCTTTCTTCCGCTCGAGTCATCGCCACGTAGAAGAGACGAAGCTGCTCGGCAAGCTCCGCCCGACGTTCTCTTTCCGACAGGTACATCTTCGGAATCGTCGGATACTTATATCCCTTCTCGGCATTGATATAATCCGATGCCAGTCCGATCCGGTCATTGAGAATGACCGGACCTGCTTCGTCCTGATGCGAAAACGCCTTGGAGATTCCGCACAGAAAAACAATGCGATACTCAAGCCCTTTGCTTTTATGGATGCTGTTACAGCGAACCGCATCACGAATCGGATCACCGACCTCAAAACCATCCGGACGATGTTCTCCCCGGTTGATCTCTTCGATGTATCGGACAAAGGAGTACAATCCTCCTTTTCGTCCCTTTTCAAAATCACTCGCCCACTCGCGGAAGGTCAATAACGCACTGACGCGCGCGAACCCGTTCTCCTCCGAGCTGAGCCGATCCATAATTCCGGTCGACAGATAGATGCTTTCGATCAACTCGGAAATCGAAAGATACATCGAACGGGTCATCAGGCCGTCGATAAATTCGAAAAAGCGGCCGATTTTCGACTTCAACGGCTCCGGCCCGAATTGACGGCAATACATGACCTTCTCGTGAAAAAATCGGAGGTTCTCGCTTGATTTTCCGGCACAAAGACAAATCTCAAGAAGCTCTTCGGGAGAAAACGAAGCGGACGGAAGACAGGATCGCATGACCGCGCATAACGGCACATCCTGCCGAAGATTATCCAAAACACACATCAAATGGTACATCAAAAGCATTTCCCGATCCGCAAACATGGCGGCCTCCACCGGTCCGTGGGCGGGCACTCCCTCCGAAGAAAGAATGCCGGCGACGATCGCGGCATCCCGGTTCGTTCGGCACAACACCGCGAAATCCTCATAACGACATCCGTAACGATTTTGCATTTCACGAATTCTTTCGAGCACATACAGCGCTTCGTATTCGGTTGAACCGAAGTCCATTCGCTCGCGATCCCGGAGATCCTCCGTTTCATCCTCGAACTCATCTTGTTCACCGGGGGTACCCGACCGGTCAATCAGTGTAATGTTCACCACCCTTTTACGATCGTTTCCGAGCACGGGTCCTTCTTTTTTGGGTTGAAGACGCTGCGACTCATCATAGTCAATCTCCGCGGACTCCCGGGACATCAATTGCGAAAAAATGTCGTTCGCGAACAGAAGAATCCCGGCTTGACTGCGAAAATTTCCGGTTAGCTCCAGAAGCTTCCCCCCGTCTCCCGCACGGAAATGTTCACTTCGTTCAAGAAACATGTCCGGTCGGGCGTGACGAAAACGATAGATGCTTTGTTTCACATCGCCGACATAAAACACGTTATCCGAGGAAATCTCCCGGATGATTGCATCTTGAATCCTGCTGTTATCCTGATATTCATCGATATATATTTCGGTAAAAAGTGCCCGGTAGTACTGTGCGACCTCGGGGATTTTCAAAAGTGTAAGTGCCATATGCTCCTGATCGGAAAAATCCAGAGAATTCTCCGCTCTTTTTTGCTCCGAATACAGACGATCCGTCAGAATAATCGTTTCGAAAAGCCGGGAAAGAATCGGGTACATGTACCGGAGATCCGCCTCGATCCGATCGGTCGGTCGCGAGAAAACAGACGGCATCAATCCCTTGAACCTTTTTATATATTCCTTGTTGAGCGGATAACCTCCGGAAAGAACATAAATCATCTCAAACATCGGGAACAACGATTCGAAAAAGATTCCCTTCGGACCCGAGACCTCCGATGGTTTGACGGATCCCGGCCACTTGCCGTCGGGAACACGAGCGGCAATTCTCGAGATATCATCCCAACGCGGATCGGTGCGCAGGATTTCGGACAGTTCCGAAACCGTCGCAAAGCATTCAAGATACTGATCCTTTTGTTTTTTATTCGTCTTTGGATCCTTGACAAAGGAAAACTGATCCATCAGAGGGATTGCATCATGCACGGCCGTCTTTGCCCGATCGACGATTTCGCGAAGCTCCTCTATGTATGCCTTCGCGGTTGCACTCTCAGAGAATTGCTCCGCTTCCCGCCTCTTGTCCTCGATCAGGACGCGGATACGCTCCTCGTAGTCCGGCAAACTCCTCAGGGATGAATGAAAATCGACCACCATGTCTTTAAGCGGCTGATCGTCTCTGGCGGAGCCGAAACAAAGGGACATGTTCATAAAACTTTCGCACCACTTTTCGATCGTCGGCGTTTCCTTACCGATCGAAAACGGCGCCGGATGATCCGGTGGTTCCTGTGGCCGATCCGGTACAGGCTGATCCTTAATCGGATCCGATTGATTGAGCACACGATGACAAAGCGCGTACAAAGCATCCGTCACAAACACAACCGATTCACGTAAAAGAATTTTTGCCCGGGTCTCGTCCGCAATCGAAGTATCGGGCTCAATCAAAACGCGATCCTTTGCGTCGGTTAACTCCTGCCTGAAGTTTTGGATTACGTCGCCGCAAAAGGAATGAATTGTCGAAATATGAGACAGCGGTATCATGGATACCTGTTCGTTTATCCGAGCAACCTCCGCGGGATCGGAAATGGCGGCGGCTGCCTCGGACAGGGCTTTCTCCAGACGAGCGCTCATGCCAGCGGCTGCGGCCCGCGTAAAGGTCATCACAAGGACGTTCCGAACATCCAAATCTCCCGATATGATGCGTTTGGCGATACGCTCGACCAATACCCGGGTCTTTCCGGATCCGGCGGCGGCACTGACCAGAATATTCGAGCGCCTTTCGTTTACGACGCGCTCCTGTTGTTCGGTCAAGCTCATGTTGTTTCCTCCGTTTCCCCTTGGATCGCCCGAAGAAATTTCTCTCGATCAGTCGGTTTTTTTCCGTCGGGCATAAGAAACCCGGGAAGCTCGGGTGCTTGAATGAACGGCGGACGTCGCGGATCAATTCCGCAGATTCCCTTATAGTCGCAATAGGAACAGGTTGATTTTCCGCCTCCTCGTTTCTCGTACACGGGGCAGACATCGAAATGACCGCTGAATATTTTCTCACAGGTCTGCCGGATTTTTTTCACCGCGTACTCCGAACAAAGACGCAACTCATCCGGGCTCAGGCTCATGCCCCGAACCGCAAATTCCTTTCTTTTGGTTTCCGATACGGTTTCCTGGATATCTGCGGATTTTGAAATATCCACACGAATCATCGGGTTTTTCAGGATAAAATATCCGGCATCGGTCGGCATCAAATCCGGGTTTGCCGCCCGATACGCATATAGATAAGCGGGGAGCTGAACCGACAACCCGGCATATAGTGATTTGAAATCCACCCGCCTGTCACCCGTTTTATAGTCCAACACCCGAAAAAGACCTTTGGAAATATCCGTGTCCACCCGATCGATGATTCCGTTGAAACTCACTTTTCGGCCGGTCTGCGGCCATTCGAGCACAATCGGCGGATTCTCTTCGCCCTCACCGTATGCCCACTCGGTTTCGGCGGGAGTCAGATCGTCCGAATCGATCGTCTCAAACACCGCCTTGAGGGATTCTCTTGCGATTCGAATCATTCGGGCTCCCGATCCCATAATCAGAGCAGGGTCCTTCGTAACGCGGTAACTGTCTCCGGAACAGGCGAGGATAAACAATTCCTCCGCCCACCGACCGAAATCCTTGCCTGCATATTCGCCGGAGATTCTCGTGCGCTCCGATTCATTTCTTGCGTTTCTGATTTCCCGGATATAATCATCAAGGGCAAGCTCCATGATCCTGTGCGCAACCGATCCGGTCTCCCGTACGTCCACCTCGAATCGTTCGCGTTCACAAAGCCGCAGAATGTAGCCCGCGAAATGTCGAAACGGGCAGGATGCATACTGTTCAATCTGGGAGACGCTCATACGGACGCCGGAACCGTAACGCTCCCGGATGATATCCTCCGGAATCCTTACCGAAAAGAGATCTCGTCCGGCTGAAAATGAAGCCGGAAAATCGGGATTTTCACGAAGAAGCACTGCCGATATTTTCATTTTTTCGGTGTCCGATACAGATCGGGGTGATCCGAAAATCGATGCGGCATAGCGCAAAAGTGCTTCACGGGAAAAAAGCCGCGGGTCGTGAAAGTCCTTGTGCGGATTATCAAGAAACAACGCCTTGGGAAAGCACTGTCCGATGAGCCGGAACAGAGATGACGGTTCCTCCGAATCCACGGCCGATATAAAAAGCTGATCGGACGGGCAATCCAGGATCGCGTACGCAGTAAAAAAATCCGCATATGCCCGCTCTTTGGATCGATTCGGAAACCGAACCGAAAGAGAAGAAGCTAACAGATCCCGCTCGGGTCCGCGCAGAAATCCCTCGTTTACGGCCCGGTTCGGGAAATACTCTCGTGAAGCACCGACTAAAAACAAGACCTTGCATCGGGATCGAAACCCGCCGGTCACATCCGTAATTCGCACCTGATCGACAAAGGAAGGGATCGCTCCGGCCGGAGAGGCCTCCACAGAATAAAGGATTGCGTCTCTCATATCCCGCAATGAAATATCGGTTTCTCCGATCGGCCCCGCCAGGCGCTCAAGAATCCGCAGCAATTCGTTCCAGGATGCGACCAAAGCCAGAGCGGCTTCGTGATCACCCGCCTCGACCCACTCCTTCGCCAAAAGCTCGATTTGTCCCGCTCCGCTTTCCGTTTGTCTGTCGTCGACATAACTCTCCAGAAACGCCGAAAGAATTATCGCTTTCCGGTCGCATCGAGGCTCCGCGCTCAGTGAACGGACCGTATCCCGGATCGGAAACAAGGCGTGTCGTACCGATTGAAAAACAGCCGGACCTTCGCCATCCTTCCCTTCGTCGAAATTTTTCTCGTCGAAAATTCGAAACGCTTTATTCAAACCGTGCTTCAGGCAATAATTTTCAAGTTTGTCCGATTCTGTCCGCGAGATATGACACAAGCCGGATTTTACACATCGCATCAGACTTTCAAATGACCAGCCGTTTACCCCCAAATCCAGAAGTGCAATGACAAAGCGCATCAGTGCGGTATCGGAAAGTCGTTTTCTTTTATCGAGAAAAGGATCCATCCCGTATTCCGAAAACACGGCATGTAACGTTGAAAGGTCATCTCTCGGATTGCACAAAACGACGGTCATATCTTTATACCGGTACCCGTGCAGGAGCACGAGCTGTTTGATTTTTCCCGCGATAAAAGACAATTCCTCCGTCTTCGATGAAAAAAGCATCCTTGTTATTCCGGGTGCCGGAGATTCATAAACCGTTCTCTCTCTTTTTAAGAAACCCTCCGAAAGACATCGTAACTCGGAGGCGCCGTCCTTGGATGCGGGGACCTCCGTAAGCGTTGCTCCCGGAATGATTCCATGAAGGAGCCGGATTGCTTGTCCTCCGAAATAGAACCCTTCAAAATCCGGTCTTGCCGTCTCGTCACCGCCGATTTCGAAGAATCGCTCCGCGGTCTTTCGATCGGCGCAAACCGAAACCGTCACTTTGGCACACACACGAGAGAGGTGTTCGATGATCTCGGATTCTTCCGGAGTAAAATTCCGTGTCTGACCGAATCCGGTCACCCAAACCGACGCGTCCGAAAGGTATTCCAACCGACGATACGGCCATGGAGGACGCCCTTTTTTGAAAAACGAGACCATTTCATCAAGAACCGTACTCAGGCGCGCGAGCGGTCGAATTTTTTCGCAACATCCGATTTGATCGGTCAATCGGTCCAGCCGCTCCATCAAGATCGCAAGCTCATGCATCTTTTCCGCGAAATGCGGTCGGGTATCCTCGGCGGAAATACTTCGAAGCATATCGGGCGTCAGGCCGTATCGGTAAAAATCTTCAAGGACACTCTCCACCTGTGAAGAGAATCCGATCCTTCGTCGAATGGGGGAAAGAATGCGGAAATCACCCGCATTTTCATTCAGCACTCTGTGAATCAGAAGGCTTCGGGTCGCAGAGTCCAACGCTTCTTCGGATAAGCCTCCGACTTCCGAAAGAATCCGGTGCGCAAAGCGGTGAAAGCTTATGACATCCACGAGCATCAGAGCTTCGCCGGAAGGCATCGCTTCGGAAGAAGCGGACATTCTTTGTTTCCGTACTTCAAGAAAGCGTCGTTCCATATCCGCTTTCGTTTGTTCGGGAACAATCAAAAAGGCTCTCTTATACGGCCACGACTGCGAGTCGGCCCAAATTTCGTCCATGCAGGCATCGATAAGATCTCCCGGACGAGAGCCGTGCAGTATTCGAAAGGACAAAGCCGAGCACCTCCTCAGAGGGTATCCAGATTCTGACCGTGCGCGGTTTTCATCGTCACACCCGCCTTCTCCAGTATAGCATGAACGGCTGCGAGCTCCTGCTTTCTTCTGACCTTCAGCGTGGTCGTCTTGACCATTTCACCTTCCGAAAAGACAAAATAGCGCACCGCTTTATACGACGGCATTTGATGATTGATCTCCCGAATTCGTTCCCGAAAATATGTCTGGATGTTATTGTCCCCGGGAAGCTTGTCGGGTACGGGTAAATGTTTCCCGATTTCCGGGCGGTCGATAAGGATCTTTGCACAGATTGCAACGGATTCCTTCTCCGTTTCATCCCCCCAAACAAAAGCTTCACGGACACCGGGAATGACATTGATCAGCGATTCGATCTCCTCGGGAAACGCCTTTTTTCCGTTCGTCAAAACGATCATCGACTTGACGCGTCCGGTAATAAAAAGGCATCCTTTCTTATCCAGATAACCCATATCACCGGTTCGGAACCATCCGTCCCCGGTCATTACCTCCGCGGTTGCTTCGGGATTCTCATAGTAACCGAGCATGATGCAATCGCTTTTGGAAAGTATCTCTCCGATGGCGCCGGGCTTTGTCGATTCGGTGTCGATGCCGACGGAAACATCGGTAACCGGAAGGCCCACACTCCCGTAAACGTTACAGTCTTGCGTGGTGACGCTGATTACGGGAGCGGTTTCCGTAAGTCCGTATCCCATCAGAAAATCGAGACCGAAGTCATTAAAATCACGAATATACTTCTTATCGATCCCGGCACCGCCGATGACGACCATCCGCAGATGTCCGCCCAGCTTTTTGATGATATCCTTGAATATCTTTCGTCGGATATCCACTCCGATTTTTCGAAGGAATCTCGTGATCGGAATCATAATCGAAATCAGCGTTCCCTTTCCGGACTCCTCAATGCCGGCCATGATTTTCGCATGGACACTTTCGAAAAGCAACGGGACCGCAATAACCACCTCGATATGCCATTCCTGAAAATTCTTCACAAGATATCGCAGTCCGTCCGAAAAACAGATGACGCAACCCCGGGAAAGTAAAAAGAAGTCGCAGGTGTTCTCAAAGGTGTGGTGAAGCGGAAGAATCGAGAAAGCGCGCTCTCCGGTCTCAACCAGCAGCGTCGTCGCAATGTAATACACGTTTTTGCAGATGTTTTTGTGCGACAGCATAACTCCCTTGCTCATGGATGTCGTGCCGGACGTAAAAAGGATGATCTTCATCTCGTCCGGATCAATCGGAGCGTCCAAAAACCGCCGATCGCCTTCCGCTTTCCGCTTTTTCCCTTTTTCGAGCAGGTCGGAAAAGGAAAGGAATTTTTTATTCTTCGGCCATTTCCCGGTAATCATTTCCTTGTCCATACAAATATAGTATTGAACCCGGAAATCGGGATCCTCTTTGTGCGTAGAAACGGAAAGCATCATCTCATGGTGCTTGGGATGATAGAATATCGCCCTAACCTTCCCTCTTTTTAAAAGATTGATGACCTCCGTTTCCGGGAGGAGCCGATCCAGAGGTACCCCGACACTTCCTCCTCCGACAATTGCCGCATAAGAGACCATCCACTCGTATGAGTTTTCACCGACCACGGAGAGGTGTTCTCCGGAAACGCCGATTTCGGCAAGCGCCAGTCCGATAAATTCCACATCGTTTCCGAAATCATCGTACGTCTTGTGAATTTCCGCCTGTTCCGGCTTCTTTCGAAAAATAAACGCGTCTTTTCCGGCGTACCTTTCCCGAACGTCCAAAATCAGTTCTCGGAGTGTTTCGTATTGAATTCCGTCGCGTAGTGCTTTTCCGGTAACCTTCTGCATTCTTTTTCCCTCCGGATGTGTATGCCGAGCCGCGCGGCGTGCCGCCGTTTCCTTTAATGATCGATTATGATTATTTTCGATGATACCATGAGAAATCGTACGCGTCTACGAAAACGATAAAATGTTTTGATATTCAAACTAAACGCCTCAAAACATTGACATTCCGGCCGGCGTGGAATAGCATGAGGGATATAATTCAACGGTTATGCTCTGTTTCCACGATGAATAAACGGCAAGGAGAAAGACAAAAATTGAGTTCAGAACGTTTGGCCGAACCCAAGCTCGGCTGTAATTCGGGAAAAGCATTCGATCGTTATCCGGTCAAAAGGGGATTTATCGGTCATTTTTTCTTTTGGGTCGGTGTATTTTCGTCCTATATTCTCCTTCGTTTCCGCTCGGATGGTCGGAAAAACATTCCCGAAAAGTCGCCGTATGTCATCGCCGCCAACCATCAGACCTTTGTGGACGGCATGTGGATCGCACGGTTTCTTCCCCGAAAACATTTTAAAAAATTATGCAGTCTGGCGGGTTCCGATCTGGAGACCCATTACGGTCTTTTAGGACGACTGATTATGCGCGTCGGACGTTGTATCGCGGTAGACCGTTTCGGCAGTCCGATTCGCGGTTTAATAAAAGCAAAAAAAGAAGTAGAGAACGGAAATATCATTCTCGTACACCCCGAAGGGACACGAACGCATGACGGAAAGGTTGCGGAAATGAAGGACGGAGCATCTTATATCGCGGTAAAAGCGGATGTCCCGATTCTGCCGGTATATATTGACGGAGGATACGAGGTCTTTTCCCGGCATATGCGCAGACCACAGGCCTGGGACCGGAAAAACCGGCGCAGAAAAGAGGTGGTCGTCCGCTTCGGGGAGCCGCTGTTCCCCGCCGATTTCGAAAAAAAACCCAAACAAATGACAGCGGCACTGAGCCGATGGATGAGTCAAATGGAGAAGAAAGCAAACGGAAGTGCTCCGGGAATGACCTCGAACCGGACCTGATGCGCATAGAAATCTTCCCCGTCGTAGTTCCCGTGAATCCGGGAGCCCCGATCAGCCGAGGAGAAGATACCGCTGGTCACCGGATAATACATCACCTTCGGATGACCGAAGTGCTGACCTTTTTTGTATCGATTGACCAACGGGATTGCTTGTCTTCTCGGAAGATCCTCGACAATGCAAACCTCTATAATTCCGTCGTCCGGTTTGGATGCGGGTGACGGTCGAAAACCGCCTCCGTAGTATTGTCCGTTACAAATACACGCGAGGCAATACTGAATTTTCCCCTCGGCCTTCTCTTTTCCGTGCTGGAGCTCCAGCGAATAATTCATATTAAATCTCCATCCCTTGATGAAGCATTTGAGGATTGCGAGCGTATATGCGTTCTTTCGTATAAACCCGTTGCGATTCGTTTTTCGAATCATTTCCTTAGCGCAGGCATTCACCATCGTATCCAAACCAAACGAAGTGATGTTCACGCTGTATCGACTTGCTTCCGGGAGAAAAACCGAATCATCATCATAGCAATCCACTCGGATCAGATCCAAATGACAGAGCTCGAAATTCTCGATTGCCGCGATGATTTTGGAAGGATGCCGGTAATACGTTTCGGGCAAAATAGACCGAGCAAAATCATTCCCGGTGCCCATCGGAAGAACGGACATGGGCGTTTGACCGAAGGCCAGCGCATTTGCTACCTCGTGGACGGTTCCGTCACCGCCGCAAGCGAAAATAATCGCGTCGGATTGATACTTGGCCGCCGACGCGGCGGCCAATTCGCCCGCATGCCCCGGGTATTCGGTACGATGAATCTCGACCTTCGCGCCCTTTGCGGCCTCAAATTCACGAATCGCGCACTCCAACTCCAAGGCTTTTTTCTTATCGGCAAAATAATTCAGCAGAAAAACATATCTCATTGAACCCTCGCTCGGTTATTCCGCAGTAAGCTCGTAAATCATGTCAACTACATCCTGGACCGTTCCGACCCGCTCAAGCTCGTCATCCGAAATCCTTATGTCAAACATGCTTTCCAGATCAATGACCAACTCATAAATTCTCAAAGAGTCCAGTCCGAGATCGTGAAATATTTCCGTTTCGGGTTTAATGTCGGTCGGCGAAAGTTCGTTTTGCTCCGTGACCTTAGTGATCAGATTGTCGTAGATTCGCTCCTTTTTCCTTAAGACGGGATCATCCGGCCCGACACGTTCTCGAGGCTCGCCCGGACTGTCCGGGTCGCCTCGCTGCATATCACTGGATAATTCGGTCATTTTTCATTTCCCTCCGCTTTTTTCGATTCATTTCGGGCACGCTCCTCATCGCTGTATTTTTCGTATTGTTCCTTTATAAACTGATCGACCTCACGTACCAGGCGCGCCATACGATTGCGATCCTCTTCGGATAAAGGATCCATGATCCTTTTCACCAAAAGCTTATGGAATTTCGCATGCATCCGATATGCGAGCTTACCCTGCCTCGTCAGGCAAATGCGTACCACCCTTCGATCCTTGCTGTCGCGATATCTTTCTACATAGCCCTTTCGAACCAGTCGATCGATTGCGACGGTCAGGGTTCCGGTCGTAATCCCCAGGCGCGCGGCGGTCTCGCTCATCGCACGCGCCTCATAAGGACCGATTGCCTCCAGAGTATGTAACTCCGCAATGGAAAGGTTCGAAAAATATCCCTTCGAAAGAGCCTTCTCTTCCGTAAGCAGTACATTGTCGAAAATCCGCAAAAGACCTTCCGCAAATTCATTCTCGGCAGAATACAAAATACGGCCCCTCCTTCGGATATAATGCGCGCGCCCAAAAACCGGCGCACACGTCTATTATCTTAACTTTTTTATACAAAAAAAACAATCTAACCCTTGTATCGAGCCTTCCATCTTTTCAACCGGAGGGTTTCCTAATCCTAAGAAAACTTCTTCCGATCCGAACCATGGCCCCGAACAAGGGCCCTTCGAAGGTTTTCCGGACTTTTTTCAGTTCCTGTCGGATCGCGATATGCTGAGGACAATGTGACTCGCAACGTCCGCACTGGGTACACACGGAGGCATAGCCGGGCTTTTCGGAAAAAATCCCCAATGCCTGAAGGTATTTCATTCGGGTATGCTTCTGAGGAATCAGAAATTTTTCGTTGTATCGCGAAAAACAGCCGGGGATATCGACTCCGAAAGGACAAGGCATACAGTAGCCGCAACCGGTGCAGGGAACCTTTGTACGGGATGCAAGCTCTTTCTTCACCCGTTCATAAAGCATCCGTTCCTCGGCGGTCAGACTTTCCGGTTTCGCGTCTTGAGCAATCCGGATGTTTTCGGAAAGCTGCGCTTCGTCGCTCATTCCCGAAAGCACGACGGTCACTTCCTTGTGATCCCAAACCCAACGAAGCGCCCATTCGGCCATGCTCCTTTGTTTGCCCGATCGGTCGAAAATCCTTCGGATGGTTTCGGGAACCTGGTTTGCAAGCATACCTCCCCGGATCGGCTCCATAACAATGACCGGTATCCCCAGCGAGGCCGCTAACATCAGGCCTTCTTTTCCGGCCTGATTGTTTTCATCCAAATAATTATACTGAATCTGACAAAAATCCCAGGGGTAGGCCGTCAGTATCTCGCGGAACGCGTTTTTGGATCCGTGAAACGAAAACCCGAGGTTTCGAATCACACCCTCTCTCTTTTTTTTCTCGAGCCATTCGATGACTCCGATCTCCTTCATTCGAAGAAACATGGGATAATCGGTCAGCATATGCAAAAGATAGTAATCAATGGAATCGGTCATCAACCTCGTCAATTCGGATTCAAACATCTTCTTCGCAGTCTGCAGACGACCGACCATATAGACGGGTAATTTCGTCGCGATATTTACGCGTTCCCTCCACGGTCCCTCCAGGGCTTTGCCGAGCAGGATTTCATTTTTGCCCGCATGGTATATGTACGCCGTGTCAAAGTAATTGACGCCATTTTCGATGGCTGTCCGGATCATATGAATACATCGCGACTCGTCGAAAATACCCGCTTTGTTTGGAAGTCGCATGCATCCGAAGCCCAAAATCGAGAGTTCCTGACCGTTTTTCACATTCGTGCGCGTCAGCATATACTTTCCTTTCCTCCGATCCGACTAAAGCTCGCCCAACCGGGTCAAGTCGGGGTATTTTCCACCGAAAAGCCCCGTTCGTGTAACCTCTGTGTTTTGCGCCGTACGCTGATCCAGCAGCGAAAACTCAACACATGCGGACAAAAGCAAATCCGGTCGCAGATTGCCCGCCGAACCGGCCTTAACCAGAATTTCTACCGGTCCGTCCCGTCCTTCCGGAGTATCGGTTTCAAAAAGAAGCGGCCGAAGATCCGTTTGTGTCTCTTTTCCTTTCGCATGTTTTATTGCCGGTATTCGCTCAAGTTTTGCAATATTTCGGATTGCCTGTCCGATTCCGGGTCCTTCCAGCCGGTATGAAGCCGCAGATACGAGCGACATGATGCTTGCTTTTTCACCGGTAACATCGCGCACAGAAATCGCCCGCAGACCGGGAGGACTTTTCAGGTTAAAAAGACGAACGAGCTCATTTGTGTCAATGGGGTCGCGTAAAGAGACGTCTGCGTAGTCGTCCACGGTAGCGATTCCGACTCCGAGCGGCAAAGCGAAAACCATCAGCGGACGAGGATTGTATCCTCTGGAATACATAACGGGAATTTCTGCTCGTCGTAAGGTTCGCTCAAAAGCGCGCATGAGATCCAAATGTCCGGTATATACAATCGCTCCCTTTCTCTCAAAACGGAGACGAAATGTGTATTCCTGTCTTTTTTCCTGCATCGTCATTCTTCTTTCGCGATCAGCCTGAAGCATGACACACCCCCGATCCGAATTCCGAAGCGCCGCAAGCCCGACAGCCCGGACTGCAAGGAGGTGTCACAAGACCTCGGAGAGCCCGGTCGCGCTCACGCAGGAGATACTCCCTTTTCACCCCGGCATCGATGTGATCCCACGGGAATACTTCGTCCTCCGCCCGCTCCCGGTACGAATAGAAGTCAACGGACAACCCGTGTCTGTCCAATATTTCAATCCAGCGACGGAGTGAAAAGCAATCGTCCCACGCATCAAAAAATAAACCTTCACGATATCCGTCCAGAATAACCGGCGTAAGGCGTCGATCGCCCCGGGCCATCACGGTTTCCCATACGGAGGAGTCCGGATCGTGCCAAGAGTACTTGATATTCCGACTGCGAAGCCGGTCCGCGAGCACCTTTTGCTTGCTCATCAGAGATTCTCGAGTATCCTGTTTTTCCCACTGAAACGGAGTAAACGGTTTCGGAATAAACATCGATGTCGACACTCCGATTTCCAGGCGACGTTTTCTTTGTCCGGTTCTTGCGGCAACACGGAAATAGAGTTTTTCGATTTTCAGCGCCATGTCCGCGATTCCGATTACGTCCTCCATGGTTTCCGTCGGAAGACCCAGCATAAAATAGAGCTTAACCCGCGTCCAGCCTCCCTCGAACGCGAGCTCGAGCGCATCCATAATATCCTGCTCGGTAACCCCCTTATTGATAACATCGCGAAGTCTCTGTGTTCCCGCCTCCGGAGCGAAAGTCAGTCCCGACTTTCTGGTATCCGAAACACGTTCCATCAGATCAAGCGAAAAAGAATCGACGCGCATCGACGGCAAGGAGAGGCTGGTATGTGTTTCGCGAAACGGCTCGACCAATGCGTCTGCAAGCCGGGGAAGCCGGGAATAGTCTCCGGTGGAAAGGGAAAGCAGTCCCATCTCGTCATAACCCGTATTTTGTTCCAGTTCAAAGGCCTGTCTTGACAGTGTTTCCACATCCCTCTCCCGGACCGGACGATATAAAAATCCGGCTTGGCAAAATCGGCACCCGCGCGAACAACCGCGGAAAAGCTCAAGATAGGAACGGTCATGAACAATCCGTGTATGCGGGACAATCGGATTCGTCGGGAAAAAACATGAACTCAGGTCATGAATGATTCGTTTTCGAATTTTTTCGGGAACATGCTCATTCACCGGAAGAACCGATCGGATTCTTCCGTCCGGTTCGTAGCAAGTCCGGTATAAAGACGGGACATACACTCCGTCTATTTCTGCGGCGGACAGCAAAAGCTCGCGACGTGACAAAGGAGCGTCGCTTTCTTTTGAATGCTTATATTCTTTCAAGAGCTCCGTAATTTCAACGAGCACTTCCTCCGCCTCCCCGATCACAATCATGTCAAAAAGATCGGCGACCGGTTCGGAATTGAAGACCACCGGTCCGCCGGCAATGACGATCGGATGAGATTCGTCCCTTTCCGACGCAAGAAAGGGAACTCTTCCCAAATCGAGCATTTGAAGCACATTGGTGTAACACATTTCGTACTGAAGCGAGAATCCGAGCACATCAAATGCACAAAGAGGGGTCTGCGTTTCGAGTGAAAAAAGCGGAATATCACGCTCCCTGAGTATTTGATCCATATCCTTCCACGGGGAAAACGAACGCTCACAATAAACGCCGGGAAGACGGTTCAGCAGCCCGTAAAGAATAATCAACGCAAGATTACTCATCCCGATCTCATAGATATCCGGAAAACAAAACACAAAGCGCAGGTAGTCGGTTCGACCGGTATTTTGAATATCGAGAAGCACCTCTTCCTTGATGACGCCCCCCCATTCTCCTCCGGTGTACCGGGCGGGATTTTCTACGCGCAAAAGATCCGCGCGTTCGACTCCTCCGTTGCCCGTCGGACGATCACATTTCATGTCGAACCTCTCTTTTTTACTGTCATAATCAGTCTTTGCACCTTTTCCGCGTCCTTTTTTCCGTCAGTCTCGACGGAGCCCGAAACATCGATTGCAAACGGCCGGAAAATCTCGACGGCCTTTTGCGCATTCTCGGCGCTGATTCCTCCGGCGATGATGATTTTCGGATTCTTTTGTCGAAGAATTTCCGCCGCTTCGCACCCGATCGACCACGGAAACGGTACCCCCGATCCTCCGTTTGAACGATCGGTAATTACATCGAACAAGATCGCGTCATAAAAAGCGACCTCCGGGTAGGATCGGATGCGGGAAAGGACCTCGGATACGTTCTTTGCGCCCAGCGGAACCGCAATCCTCTGCCAAATCGCGACTTGCTTCCCCGACGCTTTTTTCAGACCGTTTTTCAATTCGAAAAGATAATCGGGGGTCGTATCCGAATGAAGTTGAACAACATCCAAGTCGACCTCGGAAACCGTCTGCGCGATTACCTCCGCTTTCTCATTGACAAAAACACCGACACGAAGAATCGCTGCATTCAGTCGGCTCGAAATTTGAGCCGCGGTAATCCGGTCGACTTGTCTTTTGGAAGGAGCAAATACAAATCCGACGAAATCCGGCCCGAATGCGTTCATGATTTCCGCGTCCGCCGTACTCTGAAGTCCGCATATCTTGATTTGAGTCATTCGGTTACTGATCCTTCCCGTTGAGGCGGGCTTCCAGTTCCTGCTTTTCTTTTTCAAATCCGGGCTTTCCGAGCAAAGCAAACATATTTTTCTTATACTCCTCGACCCCGGGTTGATTAAACGGGTTAACCGACAACAGGTATCCGGAAATCGCACAGGCCTTCTCGAAAAAGTACACGAGCTCACCCAGACAGTAAGCGCTCATTTCCGAGACGGACAAAATCATGTTCGGCACCCCTCCGTCAACATGCGCAAGCACGGTTCCCTGTAAAGCCTTATCATTGACTTCGTTCATATCCATTCCCGAAAGGAAATTCAATCCGTCAAGATTTTCCGGATCATCCGGAATCATTACGGAATGCCTCGGGTTTTCAAAATGAACCACCGTCTCGAAAAGCATGCGTCGTCCGTCCTGAATATATTGCCCCATGGAGTGCAGGTCGGTCGTATTGTCCACGCCGGCCGGAAAAATCCCTCGTCCGTCTTTCCCCTCGGATTCGCCGAAGAGTTGCTTCCACCATTCGGTCATAAAATGAAAGGCGGGCTCGTAATTCACCATAACCTCCGTCGTATACCCCCGAAGCAAAAGACAGTTTCGAACCGCCGCATAACGATAACAGTTGTTTTCGGAAAGAGAGGGAATCCGATATTCCTTTGCAGCTTCCTTGGCTCCGCGCATCATTTCGCGGATATCAATTCCGGCAACGGCTATGGGGAGAAGACCGACCGCAGTCAAGACCGAATAGCGGCCTCCGATATCATCCGGCACAACAAAGGTTTCGTAACCTTCCGTATCCGCAAGACTTTTTAGCACCCCTTTGTTTCGATCGGTGGTCGCGTAGATCCGTTTTCTTGCCTCTTCGCGTCCGTACTTCTTTTCCATGAAGGAGCGAATGATACGAAATGCGATGGCGGGTTCTGTCGTCGTTCCGGATTTCGAGATCATGTTAACCGAAACCTTTTTCCCTTCCAAAAGATCCATAAGATCGGAAAAATACGTCGCGCTGATCGAATTCCCGCAAAAAAGAATCATCGGCGATTTACGCGTTCTTTTCGAGACCGATGAAGAAAAGGAATGAGTCAGCAGTTCAATCATTGCGCGCGCTCCCAGATATGAGCCGCCGATACCGATAACCAGGAGCACGTCGGAATCCCGCCGTATCCGGGAGGCGGCCGCGCGAATCCGCTTGAATTCCTCCTTGTCGTATTGAAACGGAAGGTCCAGCCATCCGATATAATCATTTCCGGGACCGTTTTTCCCGTGCAGCATCCGGTGCGCCAAATCCACCTTCGGAGCCATTCGCTCGATTTCTTCGGGACGAATAAAGGACATGAGATTTTCGGTATTCAGTGTAATCATATGTGTCTCCGTTCGTAATAATGTATTGGTTACCGGTAAGTATAGCATCAGCGGACGCGTTCTGTGAATAGACCCCGCGGCTTGTCCGGATGAATCCGGAGAATGAATTGTCGGCGGTAATCAAAATCGGATATAATAAACCGAACAACGCAATCGGAGGAGAAGCGATCTGACGTGGCTGAATCGGACATAACCAACGCAAAACTTATCATCCTGTATATTATAAAGGCTTTCCCGGGCATTCCGATTTCGGAATTAACGGAGCATGCCCTGTCCTCGCTGTATATGGACTATTTTTCTTTTGTCCAGGCACTGGAAGAATTGAAGCGGGATCGATTGGTCATGAGATCCGTGCGCAAAAATGAGCATCATCTCGACGGGATGAAAAAACCGATTGAGCGTTGCGATGTCACACCCGAAGGGGAAGCGGTTCTCTCTTTCCTGATTCCGAAAATGCCGGCCGGAATCCGTTCATATCTGACCGCCGCCACATCATCCCGTCGCGCAGAGGCAAAGAAAGCGTCCTTTGTAACCGCCGATGATTCGCTCGAAGCGGACGGCACATACCGGGTCCGGTTGACCTTATCCGACGGTATCCGGCAAATCGCAAAGCTTGATTTGCACGCTCCGGACGAAAAAACAGCAAACACTATGTGTCAGCGATGGAAAACTTCAACAACAGATCTTTACGGAAACCTGATTCGATCCCTTTCTGACCTTACGAAAGAAGACGATCCCCCAGAAGTCTGATTTTTTCCGCCAGGACATCCGCGTATTGATCGATTTTCTCCAGCTGACCGGAATCGGGTAATCCCTCGAAAAGAACCGGTTCGATGCGCTCGGCTTTTCGAAGGTTGGAAGTGAGATTATCCATCACTTCCGTAACCTTCGTGGCCCACCCGTACGAGCCCAGCAACCCGATTATCGGTGTCCGGGGACGAAGGGCATTGACCAGCATGGCACAGTACGCAACCGCAGGATGCGGACCGCCGAGCACGGTCGGAGTAACGAAAACCAAGGCCGCTGCGGTAACCAAATCATACATGACGTTTCCGGTTTCAATTGCAAGGCTTTCCGGGCTTTTCCCGAGATCACGCGTCAGAACCGAAATCCCGTGGCGCGCCAGCCGCAGACAGAGCCGCTCCGCAATGATTCCACAGCTTCCGTGCATGCTCACATAGGGGATCACCACCGTCTTGTCCACCTTATCGGAAGTCCATTTCATGTATTTTTCCAAAATGAGTCCCGGATTATTCCAGACCGGACCGTGTGCCGACGCAATCATGGACGGATTCAGGGCTTTAACTTTTTCTGTATAATCGCGGACCTTTGTCGAAAACGGCATCATAATCTCCGCAAAATATGCTCTGGCAGCCCCCTTAATCTCATGGCTGTTTGTAGCGAAGATCCGATCCGAAGAATAGTGTGAGCCAAAAAGATCGCTCGAAAAGAGCACTGCGGATTGATCGTCGAACACCATGGTGTTATCCGGCCAATGCGCAAAGGGGATTTTCATAAAGCGCAGGGAACGACCCCCGAGGTCCAGCGCATCCCCCTCGCTCATCCGTTCAAAGCGCTCACCGGGTATACCCAAATGCGTCTGTACCAGCTTCACGACCTCGTCCGTTGCCACCAGGCGCACATCCGGATACAATTTCAACAGGTCGGGAAGCGATCCGGAATGATCCTGTTCCGTATGAAGAATAACGACATAATCCGGAGCCCCGAAGTCCGATCCGGACAGCGTTTCGAGGAAAGACGCCGTAAATTCGGAATCCGAGGTATCGATCAACGCCGTTTTTTCTGCACCGCGGACGATGTACGCATTGTAAGTCGTTCCGTGCGGGGTCGGCATCAGACAGTCGAACATTTCGCGATCCGGATGATTGACATTGATACAAAAGACACCGTTATTGATAGTCTGCATGCTCATGATTGCCTCCGATAAATGAATTAGTTCCATTGTACTGTTTTGAAAATCAAAGGGCAACGACCGTTCTTCCGAACTCCTTGTTTTATCCGCTTCAGGAATCGTTTCCGTTACGAAAAAGAGACCGAATCCCTTTGCGATTCGGTCTCTTTTCTGATCCTTTTAACTTTCTTTGCACGAAATCCCCTGCCGATACAGGAGGAATATCCGCGAGGTTACATCGGGCTGAAAGCGTCTTTTGTCGCACCGCATACGGGACAGGTCCAGTCGTCCGGTATGTCCTCGAACGCTGTTCCGGGGGCAATCCCACTATCCGGATCTCCAAGCTCGGGATCATATTCATATCCACACAGGTCACATACATACTTTTGCATAGAACATTACCTCCGTTCCATCATAAGTTGATTATATACGTTATGCCCACTATTTTCGTGTCAGGTTTGTTACGAAAATAAAAGCAAATCAAATACATTTTTCTAATCCATATATTCAAATTCGACATCGTACATCCGAACGGTATCTCCCTCTTGAATGCCTTCCGCCTTTAACGTACTGATGATTCCCTTCTTCCGAATGATTCGCTGAAAATACGAAAGCGATTCCGTATCATCAAAATTGATCGATGAGGATAAAGATCGAACCCAATCTCCCTCGACGATAAAAATGTTCTCTTCCTTTCGGATTGAAAACGGCGCCTGCTCGGTAAAGGTGTACAGTCGCTCTTCGCGAACCGGTTGAACGGCGATCGGTTTCGGGATCAACGGAAGCATCCGGGCAACCTCCCGGAGCAATTCGTCCGTTCCCTGCTTTGTTGCGGCACTGATCGGAAAAACCTCAAAACCGCGGTCCCGCACCTCGGAGATGAAGCGTTTCAACTGATCGGGATCCGCACGATCGGTCTTATTCGCGGCGATGATCCGGGGCCGCGAAAGTAAATTTTCGTTGTATTGACTCAGCTCGTTTCCGATTCGATCAAAATCGAGTATCGGATCTGATTCGTCCTCTCCCGAAACATCAACAACATGAATCAAAAGACGTGTTCTTTCGATGTGGCGCAAAAAATCCAATCCAAGTCCGGCTCCACCGCTCGCGCCCTCGATAATGCCCGGTATATCCGCTACGACAAACGTCGAGTCGTCGACCGAAACAACACCGAGTACGGGCTCAAGCGTCGTAAACGGATAATCGGCGATTTTGGGTTTTGCAGCGGAAATCACGGAAAGAAGCGTTGACTTCCCGGCGTTGGGAAGCCCAACCAGCCCGACGTCCGCTATCAATTTTAACTCGACATTCAACTCAAATTCTTCTCCGGGTATTCCGGTACGCGCGAATCGCGGAGCCTGACGGACGGAATGAACAAAATGGATATTTCCCCGACCTCCTTTTCCGCCCTTTGCGATGACAATCTCTTCTTTGTTATTCACAATATCGGCAATCAACTCATTGGTTTTTGCGTCGTAGATGACCGTTCCGATCGGGACCTCGATCCGAAGATCGGGTCCGGCTCTGCCGGCTCTCTTGCGGTTTTTCCCGTCTTCACCGTTTGGCGCCTGAAACTTCCTCTTGAAACGAAACGGCTGAAGACTAGAAAGCCGGTCGGTCGCCGCAAAGATCACATCTCCGCCCTTGCCGCCGTCTCCTCCGTCCGGCCCGCCGTTCGGCACATTCTTTTCGGTATGAAAAGAAACGATCCCGTTTCCTCCGTCTCCGGCCTTAACGGTTATTTTCGCCCGATCAATAAACATTCCGTTCTCCTCATCCTGATAATAAAAGAGGCCTTTCCGATTATGTCATCATCGGATTAAGCCTCTTCATTGGCACTCTTTCGTTTGAAATTACTCCGCGGGGTAAACGCTGACCTTTTTCCGATCCTTGCCCATGCGCTCGAATTTTACGATACCGTCAATCAAAGTATACAACGTATCGTCCGATCCGATGCCGACATTGGTTCCGGGATGGATTTTGGTCCCTCTCTGACGAACCAAAATATTGCCGGCGATGACGGGCTGGCCGTCGCCCTTCTTGGTACCCAATCTTTTCGAGGCAGAGTCACGACCGTTCTTGGTCGAACCCATTCCCTTCTTATGCGCAAAAAGCTGCAAATTCATTCTAAGCATTTAAACACCTCCAACGTGTTATCCTTGCTGTTGCATCACCTTGATATGATTTCCGCCGTAATCGTCGCGATCCGCTTTCTCCAGAAGAAGGAATCCCTTGCGAATCGACATCATGATCCATTGTGTCGGGCCTTCGGCTCCTTTTTGAAGCTCCTGGTCCGGAATCGTCACCCTCGCCTCGGGAAGATTCGATCGACGGGATGTTTCGCTTAATCGATAAAAATCCGTAAGGCCGCAAAGCTCCTCGAGCGAACCAATCGCGGTATAGAGCAGCGTCGATGCGGACGCACAGATGATATCGTTTCCGCTGTCCGCGTAGCCCGAATGTCCTTTAAGACTCATCCCTTTGATCAGTCCTTCGGACGATACCCGAAAATTTACGGTAATCATTTCAACGTTCCCGGCTCGAATCAGGCATGAATCGCCGTGATGCGAACCTTGGTGTAGGGCTGTCTGTGTCCGGCCTTCCGGCGGTATCCCTTCTTGGCCTTGTACGTAACAATGTCAATCTTCTTGTTCTTGCCATGCTTGACGATCTGTCCGGCCACACGTGCCTTTGCGGCATCCTGTCCGGCACGAATACCGGAATCATCGCCGATCGCAAGTACGCGGTCAAACTCAATGTCCTGTCCGGCTTCCGTGTCTAACTTCTCGATAAATATTTCGTCATCAACAGAAACCTTGTACTGTTTTCCGCCTGTTAAAATCACTGCATACATCTCTCGTTTCCCTCCTGTTCATCCAGTCTCGCTGCTCGGCTCAGGCATCCGGTAAGACACGGAATTTAGGCCCGGCGCATGCGGTCACCCGAAAAGGATACCATGCGATCAATACTCTGTCAACGAAAAAACAAGCCGTTAGGTAGATCGTTAGGTAGATCGGCGAAAATCGAAAAATTACGAAAAATCGAAAAACTAGACGGGTAATACCGATGCGCCGATTTCAAGAGATGCCTTCAGACGAATGTCACGCGCTTCTTTCGTGTATTCTCCGACCATCCTTTCGACTAAAAACTCGGCGGCGGTCCTTCCGATCTCCATGATCGGCTGTAATCCGATGGTCAGCTTCGGATGATAAATACGGGCAATCGACTGCGTTTCAAAACCGACAAAGGATATATCCTCGGGTATTCTCTTTCCTTCTTCGTTCAAAAAACGCAACGCTCCGAGCGTCAGGTCGTGTCCGGCGGTAAAAACGGCGGTTGGCGCTTCGGGCATCCGAGCCAGTGAACGCATCCCCTCATATCCGCTCTCCTCGGAGATATCAATCATCCGGATCAATTCGGGATTCGGTTTTATCCCGGCAACGGCCAAGGCCTTTCGATATCCCGCCACTCGGTCATCGGTGGTGCGCACTCCCGGCACACCGACAATTAATCCGATTCTTTTATGACCATTGGCAATCAGATGTTCCGTCACTTCGTATGTTATTCCTTCATTGTCTATCGTCACACTGTCGTGTCCGCTCCCCTCGACACCGACGTCGATAAAAACAATCGGGGTCTTTTCCGATTCCAGGCGAGTCAGATCCTTTTTTTGGACGTTAATCGGCTGCATAATAATCCCGTCAACCTGCTTGTTCATCAGGAAGTCGAGCTTCATGCGCGCACCCTCCGGATCCGTTTCCGAATAGTCACAGATAATCGTACTGTATCCGCGTCGATAGAGCTCACGGTCAATGGAAGAAAGGACGGAAACGCCGTAATAATCGGCAAGGCTCGGAATCAGGACGCCGACGGTCATCGACCTTCTTGTTTTCATTCCGCGCGCAACCGTGTTTACGCGATAATTGAGTTCTTCGATTGCCTGTTCGATCGCAACGCGATTATCCTCAAGCACATTTCCGCCGTTAATCATCTTCGAGACGGTAGCTATCGAAACTCCGGCTCTCTTTGCAACATCTTTTATCGTCGCCGGCATAATTCTTCTCCGTTTCATTTTATGTCCGTCCGAGTATTTCGCTCTTGAAAATCGAAAATTTTCGGATCGCAAAACCGGATTCTATAATATCTTTTCCCGCCCGATCACGCAAGTGCAAACGATTCCCGGCCATTCCGACGTCAGACGAACGCGAGAATCACATACAGCAGTGACGCCATAATCGACGGAAGAAAAAGGGTCCCGCTCATTCTTTTCACCCTCTGGCGAAACCAGTCCGAAGCAATCATAAGAAGACAGGAATAAAGCGAAAGATAGAGCAACCAACCCTTCAGTGTCAAGACGGACGTAATCAGCATCGCAATAAAGGGCAGAAGCAGAATCCCGCGAAATCGCCAGGCGGAAAGAAATCCCATTCTGTGCTCCGCCGTTTTTTCATAATCGGTATAAAACATATCCATTTTCTGACAGGCCGCCAGCGACAAACTCAGCAATACAACGGGTACGAGAAACAATAAAATCCGCGGAAAGGACAGAATGTACCGCACGGAGGAAACATGGAGCAATACGACAAACAAAATCCCGATGACAAAGAGCCCCGACACCAAAAGAGTAATCATCAGACGGGCGCGGTTCGCCTTCATCGGTGAAGCCATTTTTTTGAGGTGCTTTATGTAGAAAAGAGCGGCGATACTCAGTGCGAGAACGGGCCATAATGCGGAAAAAATCGCGGCGTAACGAGGCACGGCAATCAGTAGCACACAAAGGATGACGCCGTACGCGATCGAAAGCGGCAACAGCAGAGCAAGCAGATATTTTTCGGATCGGGCAATCTTGCTTCGCAAGGATAATTCCTTCGGCACCGAGGATTCGCGAACCACCTCTTTCGGAGCGACACCTTTGACGGAGCGGGGACCCGCAATCGTCGAAAGAAAGAAAAACAGCCCCGAGATCAGGAGAGCGACCGGAATAATCCGAAGTGCTTGATTAAGAAAAATCATACCGCGCACCCCGGATGAATTTTCTTCATTTTGCAAAGTGTATTTTGCAATATAGTCGGCAACTCCTCTTTGGACATCCGGCAATCCGGGATAAATCATCGCATCCAAAACGGAGTCTCCGAAGAGCTTTTTCAGGCTCATAAACGTCTTTGCATCCGGAGAGATGTACACCAGTGAAGCGAAAATGCCGGGAGACTTGAGGGGACTTGTCAAGGTCGTATCCTCTCCGGACAGTTTCTCAAAAAGCTGTTTCGTGCTCAGGCGCTCCGAATCAAAAATCGCAACGGGAAATCCCGGAAGTTGTTCCGGTGTAACCTCGGAACCGAAAGAGGTTTCGATCCTCGGCATGATTAGGATCAATCCGGCTACCGACGATTCCGATTCGGACACTTTCATCGCGACAGCGGCCGCATCCTCATAGGCAACCAACACGATTCTTTCCACGTCCTGTCTTCTGGAAAAGGATTGAATCCTTCTTGCGAGTCTTTCTTCATCGGAAACGTCCGTTCCGATGAAATCGGACTTCAGCCCGAGCCCGGAAAAAACACCCCGGTATTCCGCTTCGGGAAATCTCGCTTCCGTTGATGACACAAAAAGAACGCCCACCTTGCTTCCGGAATTCGGTCGACCGCCGGAGTACATCGAAAAAAGCATCGAAAAGACCAAAAGCAGATTGGCAACAATGAGTAATACAACGCCTGTCGTACGTATGGTTGTCTTCTGAATCATTCCGTTCCCTCCGATTTCTCCGACTATTATAGCACGTCCGCATAAAAAGGAACCGCGTTACGCAGTTCCTTGCATCGGGTTTAGAAAGGATTACAGACCTTGTATAAACGGTTCGAATCAATCAGGAATAGGATGATGAAAACGAAAGCCGCTCATCGGAAACGACGTGCTTCTCCCGTTCATCGGATTCGGAGGACACGGTCTCCCTGTTCCTCTCGGGGGACACCGCCCGTTCTTCAACCCTCTCATCCGGATGTGGATTGGTTTCCCTATAACGTTCTAATGCCTCATAATACTTACTCAGAACGGCGCGCGACAATTCCTCGCGAAATCCGGAATGAATCGGATGAACAATATCCTTGAATTCCCCGTCCTGGATCCGTCGACTCGGCATAGCGATAAATAAACCGTTCGCTCCATCAATAATCTTGACGTCGTGAACCACAAATGCATCTTCAAAAGTAATCGATACAATCGCCTTCATTTTGTTTTCGGGCGTGAGTTTCCGAATGATTATACTGGTAATGTTCATGTATTAACCTCCGCGTCAAGTCAAAACGTCTTTCCGGAACCATCAAGAGGACAAAAACTCCGGATTAATTATTCATTCTATCGCAAAATTCAGTAATTGTAAATGTTTTCTTAGTTTTTCGGACAGACCGTTCACCGCGCTTTTTCCCGTCATGCCGGATTCTTTTTTGAAGAAATGTGCATCGGCACGCGAAGCTCTCTCGGCTCGCAATCGCTTTTCCCCTTGCATTTTTCTATTGAAAAAGCATAATGGAATCGGTGCGATGCGTAACCATCCATTACGCTTCCGCCCGATGAAATAAAGAATACAGACTGCCGAAATCGGCCGCGAGGTTTTATGAAGGAGAACATAGAAGACCCCACATTCCTGTCTTCCGCCAAAAAAAGATGCAAAGAAAAACACGAAAACGAATACGCACTTCACTCCATTATGAAAAAAGGAGCGCGGATTTTCTTTGTCGGAATCGGCGGAGTCAGCATGAGTGGACTTTCGGAACTTTCGGGCGGTTTTGGATATACGGTCGGCGGATCGGACATGCATGATTTTCACCGTTCGCGGATGCTCCGTGAAAAGGGAATCCAAGTGTTCATCGGACACGATAGGAATAACATCGATCTTTTCTTGCCGGATCTATTAGTATATACCGCCGCAATCATGTCCGGGAATCCGGAAATCGATTATGCCCTCGAAAAAGGAATCCCGGTCGTATCCCGGGGCGACTTTCTGGGGTTTTTAACGGAACGATTCGATCGCGTCATTAATATCTCGGGCACACACGGAAAAACTACGACCACTTCCATGCTTTCCCAAATCTTAATCGAATCGGGCAGGGATCCGACCGTTCATCTCGGAGCTGAGTATGAGCCATTCGGCGGTGCAGTCCGTTCCGGTTCAGGCAATTCCCTTCTGGTTTCCGAGGCTTGTGAATACCGCAGATCTTTTTTGAATTTTCGTTCGACCACAGCAGCGATTACCAACATTGATTTTGATCATGCGGATTGTTTTCGGGACATCGACGAGATTATTGATGTCTTCGCCGAGTTTTCCGATCGAATGGAGGATTCGGGATTCCTGATTATTCCCGTCGGAGATGAGAACGTTAAAAAATGTGTGAAAAAAATCCGCTCTCGGAGACTTCTCTCGGGTCGGTCGATGCCCGTTCTTATCACAACCGGCTTGATCGATACCCCATCGGAAAACATATCCGAGTTCGCGGATTATTCGGCGCGAAACATTGAATATCGTAACGGATATCCTTCTTTTGACGTGTGGGGTCCGAACGGACTATACACGCATGTTGACCTTCAGGTTCCGGGAAGACACAACATCGAGAATGCTCTGACGGCGATCGCATGTGCGGCTCAAAACGGCGGAAGTCCGGACGGAGCGCGAACGGCACTCCGTGCGTTTCGCGGTGCCGAGGGACGGTTTTCGGTTAAAGGGGTATTTCACGGAGCAAAGGTTGTTACCGATTACGCTCATCATCCGGCCGAGATCCGCGCAACGCTTCAAGCCGCGTCACAAATTCCGCACAAGAAAATGTGGGTCGTGTTTCAGCCGCTTACGTTCAACCGGGTCAAGATATTCGGCGAGGCTTTTATCAACGTTTTTTTGCCTTGTGCACATGTCATATTTGCGGATATCTTTTCAGACCGGGAAGTCGATACGGGAGAATTCTCATCATCTCAAATCGCGGATCAAATCAACCGTCTCGGAGGAAATGCGGAATATTATGCCGACAAGGAAGAGATCCTTCACAGGCTGAATTCACTGGTCGGCATGAATGATCTCGTACTAATCATCGGTCCGGAAGATATTCGCAGTATTACGGAACGTCTCTCCTTCGACTGAATCTTTCCGGGATTACGTCATCATTTTCGTTTCGGGCGAATCACTGCCCGATATCCTTATAGGTCGACGCTTCCCCGGAGGAATCGTCCGTTTTCCGCTCTTCCGAAGCCGATACCGAAACATCCTCATCCGACTTGTCGTCGGGAGCGTTTGCATCCGCGGCGTCGGAAGCTTCCTTTGCATCCTCCATACCACCGGATATGTAAATCCTTTCAAACTCGTCGCCTTCGATTTTCTCTATTTCGAGCAACCGTTTTGCGACCGCATTCAGCAGAAGAATCTTTTCATTCAGGAGTTTCAACACCTGATCATACGCTTCTCCGATAATCAGTTGAACCTCCTGGTCAATCTGAGCGGATACGTTTTCACTGTATGCACGGATATGACCGTAGTCTCTTCCGAGAAACACCTCGTCATCGCTGCCGAAAACAAGGTTCTTCAATTTTTCGCTCATTCCGTACTTCGTAATCATATTTCGGGCAATGGTGTTGCACTGCTGCAAATCCGAAGATGCGCCCGTGCTGATTTCGCCGAAAGTCAACTCTTCGGCTGCTCTGCCGCCGAGAGAAACCATGATCTTATCAATCAGCTGTTTTCTCGTCGCGTAATAGAGATCCTCGTCCGATTTATGAGCGGTATATCCTCCGGCACCGCCTGCGGGAATAATCGAGACGCGCTCCACGCGATCGGTTTCGGATGTCGCGCGAAGAACGATTGCATGTCCCGCTTCATGGTATGCGGTCAATCGCTTTTCCTTGTCGTTAATGACCCGGCTTTTCTTCTCGGGACCGATCATTACTTTAAAAATCGCTTCCGTTATCGTTTTATAGTCAATTTCCTTCAGATTATACCGCGCGGCAAGAAGTGCGGCTTCGTTGAGAACGTTGGCTAGATCCGCTCCGGTAAAGCCCGGCGTATTCTTGGCAACCTCTTTAAGGTCGACACTTTTTGCAATCGGCTTCCCTTTGATGTGAACCTTCAAAATTTCCTCGCGACCGCGAATATCCGGAAGCATGACATACACACGCCGGTCAAAACGTCCGGGTCTCAATAATGCAGGATCCAGAATATCGATTCGGTTGGTTGCCGCGATAATAATGACGCCTTCGTTCGGACCAAATCCATCCATTTCCACAAGCAACTGATTGAGTGTTTGCTCACGCTCGTCATGTCCCCCGCCGAGTCCCGCACCGCGATGTCTTCCGACCGCGTCAATTTCGTCGATAAAAATGATACACGGAGAATTCTTCTTTGCGTTATCAAACAAATCCCGTACCCGACTGGCACCGACGCCGACGAACATTTCGACAAAATCGGAGCCGGAAATCGAAAAGAAAGGAACCTCCGCTTCGCCCGCAACGGCTCTTGCCAACAAGGTTTTACCGGTTCCGGGCGCACCGTGCAATAAAATACCGCGCGGAATTTTCGCGCCGACCTCCGAATATTTCTTCGGATTCTTCAAAAAGTCGACGAACTCCGAAAGCTCTTCTTTTTCCTCGTCGGCTCCGGCCACATCGGCAAACGTGATTTCGTGCTTGCTCGGATCATGCAACTTCGCTTTGCTTCGGCCGAAGCTGATTGCGCTTTTCCCGTCGCTTTGAGATCGTGAATACGACAGCCACAGGAAAAATCCCAGCACTCCGACCATGACAACGATGGTTAATATACTCATGATTGCCCCGAAATCCATCGGTTCACGATAATCAAAATTCTCAATCTTTCCGGATTTTTCCGCCTGGAGCATTTTGGTCACGACCGTATCAATATATTCCGACGGGACTTCCTTGCTGATACGAACGACGATACCGTCTGTATTCTCATATTCATAAAGAAGGGTCGTCCCGTTCAGGTAGACGGTATCAATCGGATGTTCTCCGGTCTCGATCGACTGCAAAACCTGCGATAGCGTGAATTCTTCCTTGGTTGACTCGTTGAAATACATGTACCCGACGATAACGATCAGAATCAAGAACACGATATAAAACGGCACTCCGCCGAGCTTTTTCTTGGGTTGAGAGGGTATAGAGGGTGTCATTTGTTACCTCCGTCCGTTTCCATGATTCTTACTTCCGGCAAATTCCTGTATTTTCCGGCATAATCCAATCCGTATCCGACGATGAATTCGTCGGGAATTACCATTCCGACATAATCTGCTTCGATCTGAGTCTTTCTTCGGTCGGGTTTATCAAAGGCTACACATAGCTTCAGGCTCTTCGGTTCTTTGGTCATCAGTAGTTCCTTCAGGTTGGAAAGCGTCAGTCCGGAGTCGACAATATCCTCAACAATAAGGACATTTCTGTTGTGAATACTGACATCCAGATCTTTGATTATTTTAACGATTCCCGTACTTTGCGTGTTCTCATAGTAACTGGAGACCGACATAAAATCGATAATGACCGACGGCCGAAGTTTCCGAATCAGATCCGACATAAAAATGAACGAACCCTTCAGAATACCGACCACTACCAGCTCCTGGTTATCGTAATCATCGGATATCTGATCCGCAAGTCGAGCAACCATCCGGTCAATCTCGTCCTTTCCGATCAGGACTCCTCCGAGCTTGTATGCCATTTATGCTCCTTTCGGTTCAACAACCCGTCAACGGATCCGGTTTAGGATGACGAAACCGTCAAAGCTCCCGGACCGGGCCGATCCGTTTTGGTTTATCCAGTATCTCAATGCCGCAAAGCGCTTTCTCTTTTGTGCCAAAAGAAGCCTCCGGCTTCTGTCCTTGTTCGAATCGAAGTCGCGACACTTCGTCAACAAAACCCTTCGCGTGCACCATTCCGGGGATCCACAGCACCTCTTCCTCCTTCGCGAACACCAGCAACCGTCCGCGAATTTCCGGAGGGACTTTCCGATCCGTAAGAAACCTTCTGAGCGGCTTCCCGCCCTTTTGGCCCGCCGGCCTGACATAATCCGCCGGACGGGGGCTTCGTAGCACGAGACGGTCGATTTCACTCACCGGACAATACCATGTCCGATTATTATAAACTACCCGCGCGGGATTCTCAACGGTTTTCAGCCGGACGAAAAGCAAAGAGTTTTCGGTGCCGTCGAGTCCAATTTCTATCGTTTTGTCGATATCCCGATTCTGAAAAGCATACGAGAGTTCCGAATCCTTTCCGAACAGAAAATAGTCCTTTCCCAGATAACGTGCCGTCGTAATAAAAGGATCGGATTCGTTTCCTTTTTCAAGGCTATCGTTTTCGGGGCATAATTCGCTGTTTTTCCGAAAAAAAAGATAATCCGAGAAAAAACCGACATGTCGATCGCCCGGAACGGACAGTGTTCGGTTCCCCTCGATGGAATGGGCGGCGCTCAGAATCTGTTCAACGCGTTCCCTCGACAGATCCGTCGTGCTTCCGAACGCTTCGCGAAAAAGACGGCGAACAAGCCTTGAAGCGATCGAAACGTGGTTTTCGGTAATCACCCGTCTGGGAATGCCGTAAATACCGGGACGGATTTCCGTTCTGAACCGGTTGAAAATCTCATCCACTCGCTCATCCATATACTCTTTATCGGCACAGAGAAGTTCTGCCGTCGAGATCAGTGCCTCTACCGGGTCCTTGACCGAAACCTCCCGAATTTCCGGAAGCACCGTATTTCTCCATCGGTTTCTCGAAAAATCGCTCTGAAGATTTGTTTGATCGATAAAACACATAATGCCTTGTTCTTTTACATACGACTCGATTTGTTCCCTGGATGCGAACAAAAGCGGACGAATCACACGATCCCGAATCGGCTTTAGTGCGCACAAGCCGTCCAGTCCGGCCCCCCGGAACAAATTCATCAGGAGCGTCTCCGCCCGGTCCTCCCGCTGATGAGCGACCGCAACCCGGACCGACCGGTCTTTGCTTTCGTATTCACGGGCAATTTCATCGAAAAAGGCATAGCGTTCATTTCGTCCCGCCTCCTCCAATCCGAGACCTTTGGCTTTGGAGATTTCTCCGAGATCGATCTTGCGCGAAATATAAGGAACCTGATTTTCGACGCAAAAAAGGCGGAGCGCTTCCTCCTCATCATCTGAATCCCGGCCGCGCAGACCGTGGTTCAGATGGAGCACGATAAGTTCGGGCATCTGTTCTCGTAACGACAAGAAAAGATGAAGAAGGCACATCGAATCCGGACCGCCGGACACGGCAATCAAAACAACATCGCATTCCGTCATTCGGTTTTGCGCCAGATATTCTTGAAATTCTTCACGAAGCGACATCGGTTTCCCTCAAGCTTCCGATTCGATCACTCAATGTATTGAGCATATTTTCCGAAGACGACTCCGTCTTCGGACAAGGAATCTTCCCCGGACGGGCCGGGATCGCTCCCTTCGATCGAGGCGGGAGCACCGGATTCCTCTTCCTCAAAAAACAGGGTTCGTTTCGGCCACCACTTCATATGGACGGTTTTGGTCGGACCCTGACGGTTCTTCGCCAAAATAATTTCCGCATCTTCAATCTCCGGCTTCGCCAGCGAAGAGTCATAATATTTCGACCGGTAAATAAAAATGACCATATCGGCATCCTGTTCAATGGCTCCCGAATCACGAAGATCCGACAGAATCGGGCGGTGCTCATCACGATTTTCGGCGCCTCTTGAAAGCTGAGACAACGCGATAACCGGAACTTCCAATTCCTTGGCCATAATCTTCAGAGATCTCGAAATATCGGAGATCTCTTGCTGTCGGTTTCCGAAGCTTCTGCCGCCCGCCGGCGACATCAGTTGCATATAGTCCACGACTACAAGACCGAGTCGATTTTCATTTTTTAGTTTTCTACATTGAGCCATCATTTCAACCGTATTAATCCCCGAACGATCATCAATGAAAAACGGAGCGGAAGAGATGGTTTTCAACGCCTTCGAAATTTCTTTCCAGTCCTCCTGGCTCACATTTGCATTTTGAAGCTTGAACGTGCTGATTGCGGCCTTGGAAGATAATATACGGTTTCCGATTTCCTCTTTTGACATTTCGAGGCTGAAGAAAGCGACATGTGTATTGTAGAAAATCGAGGTGTTGGTCGCGATATTGACGACCAGAGCGGACTTCCCCATCGCGGGTCGTGCCGCAACAATAACCAGTGAGCCCGGTCGAAGCCCGCCGGTCGCCTGGTCCAATTTCGGGAATCCGGTCCGCACGACCTTGCGGTCTTTCTTGCCCTGACTGACGGCCATCACTTCCTGTAGCGTTCTTCTCAGGATTTCACTAATACTCTCGAACCCTTTACCGGCGGGGTTTTCCCGCATTTCCGAGAGGCGTTGAATCGCGATATCTACAAGATTGTTGGCCTCCTGATCTCCCTCGTAGGAAGTCTTGATAATCTCGTCGAGCGATCCGATCAGTCTTCGAAGCAGCGCCTTTTGTCGAACGATCGAAGCATACTGAGCGATATTGGAGCGAATAATCATCAAATCGGACAGTTTGCTGATATAGGCGGTTCCGCCGACCGTCTCGAGCTCGCCTTTTCTCGTGAGTCGCTCGGAAACGGTGATGATATCGACTGCGTTCCTCTCCGAGGCAAGCTCCAGAATCGCCCGGAAAATCAACCGGTTTCCCGGATGATAAAAATCGTCCGGATCCAGCGTCGTTATGGCGACCGTCATCGCCTGCTCGCTGTCCAGACAAGCACAAATAACGGCTTGCTCAGCCTGTACGCTCTGAGGCGGGACTCTGCCCGAAACACTGTTCGCGGACGATTTGGCCATTCGTTCCTCCAAAAAACTCAGAATCAGTTGACGGTCTTGACCTCGACCGTAATGGTGACGGCTACTTCCGGATGAAGCTTAAGGGATATTTCATATTCTCCCGCTGTCTTTATCGGGCTCTTCAGAGAAATGTTTTTCTTATCCACGGTAAATCCGAGTTTCTTAAGCCCTTCGGAGATATCCGCCGAGGTCGCGGCTCCGTATAGCTTTCCGCCCTCTCCCGCCTTGAGTTGCAGGATAATTTTCTGCCCGGATATCCGTGCGGCGATTTCTTCCGCCTCTTCTTTTTCTCGCTTCGCTCGTTCCGCCAATGCTCCCTTTTTCATTCGAACCGAATTCAGGTTGGATGCGGTCGCCTCCAAAGCCAGTTTTCTTTTCAGCAAAAAATTTCTGGCGTATCCGTCGTTTACGTTAACAATATCATCCGCTTTTCCCAGTCCGTCAACATCCGAGAGCAATATTACTTTCATATCCTGTTCGCGCAAAAAACGCGCGGTCCTCCTTCACGGTATAAAAATCGGGCACCCTACGTCTTCGACGTTGGATGCCCTGTAATTATAAACTGTGTGAACGCGATTCGCAAATGCGATCGAGTATCCGTATCCGGTCCGAAAACCGATCAGTCCACGATGTACGGAAGCAACGCAATGTGTCGGGCTCTCTTAATCGCTACGGTCAACTCGCGCTGATGTTTCGCGCAGTTTCCGGTCATACGCTTCGGAAGAATCTTGCCGCGCTCGGATATAAATTTACGCAGGCGTGCAACATCTTTATAGTCGATCTGCTCCACCTTATCCGCGCAAAAAGCACAGACCTTACGACGCATACGTCTCGGTCTCATGCCGCCGAAATCACGCCCGCCCGTACGGGGGCCTCTATTCTCTGACATAGGGTTTCTCCTTTCAACTCAAATCAATCGGGTCGCCTTCTCTGAATTTGTCTTCCGGGGAAGGCGATTGCCGGGAATAATCAAATATCGAACGGAAGATCAGCATTGTCGTCCATTGTCTCGGAAAAACCGATGTCCGTCTGAAGGGCGGGAGGCGGAGTCTGCGAAGAAGAGGCGGATGAGTCTCCGAATCCGGATGATCCGTCACGCTTCGAGTCAACAAACTCGATCTCGTCCACAGAAACCTCGGTAACAAATACGCGCTTTCCGTCCCGATCGTCATACGATCTTGACTGAAGATTGCCGACAATTCCGATTCGCGAGCCCTTTTGAAAGTATTGTCCCAACAACTTCGCTTGCTGACGCCAAGCGACACAGTTGATGAAATCCGCCTGTCGCTCCCCGTTTGCAGTCTTGAAACGTCGGTCCACGGCAACGGTGAAACTGCAAAACTCCACCTGATTCTGCGTGGTCTTTACTTCCGGATCTTTGGTCAGTCGTCCGACAAGAATGACTTTGTTCATAGTATCTCTCCCTTATCGTGATTACTCATCGGTTCGGATAATCAAATATCGCAATACGCCTTCGGTAATCTTCAGAACACGTTCGATTTCCTTCGGGAAATCCGGCTCCGACGAAAAGTTGAACTGAAGGTAGAAGCCTTCTTTCTGATCCTTGATCTCATAAGCCATGCGCTTCATCCCCAAGGTTTCCTGGACCTCGACGGTCGCTTGGGTTTCGAGCTTGGTCTTGATCGTCTCGGTCATGGAAGCAACGCCTTCCTCCCCGAGAGCCGGGCTTAAGACGACGATCATCTCATACTTGTTTGCCATTGAAATTCACCTCCTCCCGGACTGAACGGCCCTTACCCGAAGTAAGGGCGAGGATGATAATAAGGCCGCATCCTTCGCGGCACGAGTTAGGTTAGCACAGTCACCGCTCTTCGTCAAGAAAAAGCTGTGCTCTCGCCGGAAATCGGAGATTCTTTTCGCGTATTGTCAAAATTCGACCGATCCTCAACCGAGGCCGCTTGCCCGGCCCGCACCCTGCCGACCGGATTAATATGTATGATAGCGCGAAAACAGACTTACTTCCACAGGATATATCCGAAAAATTGGTGCAATATTGCTTTCGGTCGAAAATCATTGCCTTGGTTATAACGTGCTAACGCGCTTTTCCGAATCCGAAACACGAGCACTCAAGTCGTTCAATATGCTCGGAAAAGCCGCGGTAATCATTTCTTTGAAAAGTGATGCCATCTCCGTGTACTCCTGCAAGGAACCGCCGATCGGATCTTTAATGTCCCATCCTTGTATGTATTCGGATCGTATCTTCAGCCCGACTGCGGATTGGATATACGCCGCAAACGGGTAAATCCGGTCCGAAACTTTCGGATATTTCCGCCTTAATCCCTCTGCGATTCCCTCCTCCATGGCCAATATCAGACGAGCGCTGTTTACGACCGTTTCATCGGCCCTCCGGGAAACATGCCCGGACAGATCCGCATTGAAAAAACGTCTTACCGCCTCTTTCGCAAAGGGATTCGCTCCGGATCCCCCGGGGGTGGCAAGACCGGCCGATCGGGCCTTCAAAAACACTTGAACGGAGGGGTTGTCCGCATCATGATAGGGACCGTTTAAATCAACGATGCGGTTGAATATCGCTTCGGCCATCGGACTTCTGCACGTATTCCCGGTACAAACAAAAAGAACCGTCCGCTCTTTCGGATTCATCGAATGTGATGTCAACGGGGAATCGTCGGCCGCGGCTTTTTCGAGTCGGTTCATATAGGCTGTCGCAATTTCTCCGCGTCCGAATCCCGAGGCGAGTATCCGGTCAACACCGGAAAGGTCAAGCGAACGCAGTCCCGCGAACAGTTTGTTTGCGGCAGATTCGACATCGGTATCCGGGCCGTATACATAATAGACCAATCGTTTCTTTTCGTTTTCCGGAAGCGCATTTTCAAGATGCATCCGAGTACTCTCCCCGCAGAAAAGCCCGACACGCATCTTTGAATCCATAAGCAGAAATGTTTCTGCTTCTCTTAAAAAAACACGGTCGTGTCCGTCACTTCCCGGATGAACGATACGAACGGGAACACGCGGGGCATAGTGTCTGTATTTCATGCCGGGTGCACTCGGCGTCTCTTGATCGCTAGCATTTGTTTGGGTACGGATACATCCGAACGAAAACCCGTTTTTTTCGCACGTCTCTTCGATCATCTCAGCGGTAACGGCACCGGGGCGCAGGATTACCGGCTCGGTTCCGGTAACGTCGACGACCGTCGATTCCAAACCGACTTCACAGGGTCCGCCGTCGATGACACAGGCTATTTTCCCGTCCATGTCCCTCATGACATGCGATGCCCGTGTCGGAGAGGGCGTTCCGGACTCATTGGCCGAAGGCGCCGCTAAGGGCACCCGGGCAAGTCGAATGAAGTCCCTTGCGATCGAATTTTTGGGAATGCGGATTCCGACCGTCGGAAGCCCCGCGGTGACCGAATCCGGGATCCGTTCGGATTTTTTCATGACCAGTGTGATCGGTCCCGGCATAAATGCGTCAATCAGACATTCGGCAAGAAAGGATATGTTTTGAACCAACGGCGGAATATCTTCCTTTTCGGCAACATGAACAATCAAAGGATTGTCGGCCGGTCGGCCCTTGGCATCAAAAATCCGGGCGACCGCCCGTTCGTCGAGCGCATTGGCTCCGAGCCCGTAAACAGTCTCCGTCGGGAAAGCGACGACGGATCCATCCGCGATCATTTGAGCCGGACGAATCAGGTCGTCGCGATTCCCGAACACGATCATTTCCGTCTTCATCCCCGCTCCTCCGATTCAGTCGACCCGGTCATCCGGGTCGTTATCGTCACTCGAGTTTGCAAGACGATCCAGTTTCTCCGCGGCTGCGAGCGCGTTGATGATTTCGTCGATATCGCCGGCTAAAATCTCTTCCAGTCGATACAATGTCAGTCCGATACGATGATCCGAAACCCGTCCCTGATGATAGTTATAGGTTCGGATACGCTCGGACCGATCGCCGGTACCGACCTGAGATTTTCGCTCCGATGCGATTTCTCCGATTTGCTTGGAGGAGGCCTTATCCTGAAGGCGACTCATCAGGACCGCCATCGCCTTATCCTTGTTTTTGTGTTGACTTCGCTGATCCTGACACTGGACCACCATTCCCGTCGGAATGTGCGTAATCCGGATGGCCGAGTCGGTCTTGTTGATGTGCTGGCCGCCCGCACCGGAAGCGCGAAACGTGTCGATACGAAGATCATTGGGGTTAATATCGATCTCGACGGCTTCCGCCTCGGGAAGAACGGCAACCGTAACCGTCGAAGTGTGGATCCGCCCGGAGGACTCCGTCACCGGAACTCTCTGGACGCGGTGCACGCCGCTCTCATATTTAAACCGGCTGTACGCCCCTTTGCCTTCGATCGAAAAGACGATTTCTTTATAACCCCCGAGCTCGGTCTGGTTGCTGTCGATATCTTCGACAGTAAAGCCCCGGCTCTGCGCATATGCGGAATACATACCGTACAACACCCCGCAAAAAAGTGCCGCTTCCTCACCCCCGGCTCCCGCACGAATCTCTACGATAACCGATTTTTCGTCATTCGGATCTCTGGGTGCCGTCAATTCCGTAAGCCTAACTTCCAGACTGTCGATATCATCCGAAAGCGCGTTCATCTCTTCTCTGGCCATCTCCCGGAGCTCTTCCTCGTCGGCTTCATTAAAAAGGATTCGGGCCTCCTTCAAGGCCGTTTTTTTATCCTCGAGTTCCCGATAAGAGGCAATGATCGGCTCGAGCTCTGAGAGTTCAATGCTCAGTTTTCGGTATCGTGTCTGATCCGAAAGAATTGTCGGATCGGAAAGCGAAGCCAGAAGCTCCTCATAACGGTGAATATATTCAATTTGCCGATCATGCTCCGGGGTCATAGCTTATCCTCTTATCTTCCGATAAATCCAACCGGTACTCGACAGACGGAAATGTTCTTATACCGTCAAAACTCCGGTATATTCCGGCTCCGGTCTCCCGCATACCGAGCTTCACGAGCACCTTGCCGGATGCCGGATTCTTCTCCGCATGACACGCGAAAAAATGACGGATCCCGATCTCATCACGCAAAAAGCGGATCATCTCGCGCGCCGCTTCGGTCGTATAACCGTTGCCCCAGTATTTTCGGGATATGATGTAACCGAACTCCATCGTATCCGACTCCCCGGCACGCCAAAAAGCGCCCATCGATCCGATCAATTCGCCGGTATTGCGTAGAACGATGCCCCAGGAGTCATAGCAGTCGGGGCGTGAGGCGTTTTTTTCAAGCGTATCCAGCCAGACATGCGTATCATCGATCGTCCGGTGGCAATTCCATAACATAAATCGTGTCGTCTCCGGATCGCTCGCCCAATTCTCGAAAATCGCCTCTGCGTCATCCCGATGGATCGGTCGGAGCAAAAGGCGTTTTGTCTCAAGCGGTATCACGCCCTTGTGTGTGTACTTCACTACTCTTCCTTTCCGAGCATATCGATAATCTTCTGCGCCATCATCACACGAACGCGCGCGTCGATCGCCAGATTCAGCGCGGTCAAGGTCAGGCTTTTTCTTCGGGCAATCCGCTCGGCGGATACTCCCGAATCCGTCCCGGCCGCTTCGGTGACCCGCGGCATCAAAATCTCCCGAACCTCGGAAAGGGCCTCCTTCTGCGCTTTCAGAAAATACTCGTAAAGCTCCCGGTCCTCATTGCCGTTGCGTGCGTTTTCCAAAAGCACCGAAAGATCCGATATCGACAAAACCGGCTTAAGTGAACACAAAATCGACAGAAGTGCCAAATGGCCTCTCGAGTATTTCTTTCCGCTCGCCCTCGGCAACAGTCCGTCCTTGGTATAGTTATTGACCATCGCCTGCGTAAGGAGACGCTCATCGGTATTTCGACCGTAAAAGGCCAGTTGACGATCCATCATCGTTAGGACCTGATCCATGTACAAATCAAAATCGGGAAGTCGCTCCCACTCGGTCAGCTCCGTATTGGGGATATCCTCCAGCCACAGCCGAAAACGCTCCGCGCGCTCCGCCGGGATACCTCTCACTTTTCGGGGAGACTGAACATTTTCGATGATGGGGCAATCGTTTTTAGCCATACATTTTCCTCCGGGGAAACAAAGTGTAAGAAAATGGTATCACATCTTTCGATCGATGTCGCTGTCGGACGATTCCACGAGTACGCATGCTTTCTCAAGCGCACTGCGCATCAAAACCATCTTGCGTCCGCAGTTCAGACACTCCATCGTAACGTCTCCGGAGACTCGGATGAGAAGCCATTTTCTTCCTCCGCAGGGATGTGGTTTTTTTAACGTCACAATCTGACCGGCCGTGAACGGAAAAAGAAAAAACTCCCTGCCCATTTATTTCTCCTATTCCTGCTTTATGAGCTCCGGAGTATACCGTCCGGCGGTCACTCGGTCCTGCCCTCCGAAATCCGAAAGACACGATATCTCACTGAACCCTTGTGCACGAAACAAATCCGCGACAGCTTCTCGCTGATCATACCCGTGTTCAACAAGAAGAATTCCTCCCGGCCGCAAACCGTTCCCGATTCGATTGAGAATCGCGCGAAGTACATGGAGTCCGTCCGTTCCGCCCGACAGTGCTTCTTTCGGTTCAAAACACGACACCTCGGGCATCAGATCCGAAATCATGTCCTCACGAATATAGGGCGGATTCGAAACGATGAGGTCTGCCGAAGCATCGCCCCACCAATCCGCGATCTCACCTGTATCCGGAAACAGATTACAGTGGAAAAGCCGAATCAGTTCCGGTTCACGGGCATGATCGATATTCTTCCGTGCGTAGTACTCTGCCGCTTCGGAAAGCTCGGTTAACGCGGTCCGATAGGAAACCAGATACCCGCTTAACACATTGGAAATCGACAGTCCGATACATCCGGATCCCGTGCAAAGATCCATAATCCGAACGGGCTCCCCGGTGCGCTCCGCTTGAAGAATGGGTACTTCCCCGAGTCCGCGAAACAGAAACGACCGATCGATGCCGAGCGCGAAAAGCGCGGCGCCCACCAGTATCTCACTGTCCTGTCTCGGTACAAGCACACCGGGGCCGACCGAAAAAGAGTCCCTGTAAAAAAACGTCTCTCCGAGAATATAATCCAACGGTTCCCGATTGCATCTTCGCAAAACGGTATCCTCAATCCGCGAAAGCTCATCCGGAGAAAACATATCTTCGACCCGGTCGCTCTTTTCGAAAAGCAGGATTGCCCGTTTTTTCTCGGCAATCCGGGAAATCATAATCCGCAACTCTGTCGCCGGATCCTCGATTCCGGCCGAACGGAGCTTGTTGATTTGATTGTTTCTCCAGTCCGACCAGTTCACCAGGTATCATCCCCTTCCTTTTCGGGTATGACGGCAGACAGAACTTCGATGGCCACTTCAATGATTTGGTCGTCGGGCTCGCGCGTCGTATACCGTTGCAGCCACATTCCCGGCTTCGTCAGTAACCGCCCGAAAGCGGTGTGATCGATTTTCCCCGTAAACCGAAGCAGTTCATAGGAAATTCCCCCGATCAACGGAACCAGGGCCAGGCGAACCAATGAGTTCAGCCACCAGACATTATCGGCGACATAATCCTTGATAAACGCACCGACGATTCCAAAAACCAAGATGGAGATCAGGATGACGATGAAAAGAAAAGCGGTTCCGCACCGGGGATGTCTCGTGCTGTATTTGCGAATATTTTCGACGGTGAGCGGTTCACGCGCTTCATAACATCGAATCGACTTGTGTTCCGCTCCGTGATACATCCAGACACGCGCGATTTCCTTCATCCGGGACGTAATCGCAAGATATAGAATGAAAATCGTAATCCGGATAATGCCTTCAAAAAGATTAACAAGCATATGTCCTCCGAGCGAGTCGGGTTGTGCCGACGGAATCAGACGTAAAAACAAATCCACAATCCATCGGGGGAGAAGAATAAACAAAGCGACGGAGAACAGGATGGAAAACGCCGCGGTGAAAAGCATCGCACCTTTCTCGTGCCGTTCCAGGAAAGCATCGATACGACCCTTTTTTTCCGGTTCTTTATCCTTCGATGTTTCTTCTCCGATCTCGGAGAGATCCGCGGAACGCATGAGCGCCCTCATCCCGACGACAATCTGGCGAAAAAACCGCACACATCCCCGAACAACCGGAATTTTGTCCGCAATTCCGCCTGTTTTACCTCTTAAAAATTCCTCCGTATGGATTGTTCCGTCCGCTTGACGTACGGAAAGCGCGGTTTTATTGGGTCCGAACATAACAATCCCTTCGATCAGCGCTTGGCCTCCGATGGTTGTTCTTTTTTCCGGGCAGTTTTTCGCGGCCGTTTCGCCGCCGGTCGAGATTTCTTCCGGCTGTCCGATGGAATCCGACTGGACCGGATCGATTGGGTTTTGCTCCGTCATTTCCTTGTGCTCCTTAGGTTATTCTGCAATATCGACATTCTACCAGAAAAGCGATTCCATAGGAAAGAAACGGGGCCGTTCCGTTTGGTCTTGCCAAACTGGAACGCCCCGCGAAAGCCTTCTGCAGAAAATAAAACTATTTTTGTTCCATTCTCTTTCTGAACTTGTCCACGCGTCCGCCGGTATCGACGAGTTTTTGTCTTCCGGTATAAAACGGATGACATTTCGAGCAGATATCCACACGATATTCCTTGCTCGTGGATGTCGTCTCAAACTCTTCGCCGCATGCGCAACGAATCGTGATTTTCTGGGATTTGGGATGGATTCCCTCTTTCATGGTGCTCACCTCTCATCAAAAACCCGGCGCCTAACTCCCTTTTCCCGGAGCTACGTATGCCGAATCGGATATTTCGTGCAAGGGGTATCCTACACCGAAAAAGGCTCGATGTCAACGTTTTCCCGAGAAGATTCGCTTCACCCGATCACGCGGTTCTTTCCGCTTCTTTTTGCTTCGTAAAGGTTTTTGTCCGCCTTATCAATCAGCTCGGGGACACTCTCCGTCGAATATTCCCCGACCCCCCCGCTTAATGTCACACGCACATTTTCCTGGAAAGAAAAAGCCTCGACGCTCTTGAGAATCCGATCGGCGATTCCCGCAGCGATGTTCGCGTCCGCATCCGGGAAAATGACCATGAACTCCTCTCCTCCGTAACGGCCGGCCATGTCCTTGGATCGGATAGATCGGCTGATTATTGCGGCAACGTCCGCGAGAACGGTATCTCCGACAACATGTCCGTGACGGTCGTTTATTTTTTTAAAGTCATCAATATCAAGCATCAGTACACTGAGTTTTTCCTTCGACCCGTGCGCTCTCTCGATCTCGTTCTTCAAATGCTCGATCAATGCCCTCTGATTTTTAAGTTGCGTGAGCTCGTCGGTCATCGTTTTTTCCGAAAGTTCGAGATTTATCCTTTCAAGTTCGATTTGACGAGCCTTACGGTCCGTGATGTCAAACACGATTCCGGCCAGAAATAGCGGTTTCCCTTTGGGGTCACGACGGGTAATTCGACCCCGGTCATAATACCAACGGTATTCTCCGTCCTTGCACCGAATCCGATACTCCGCCTCATAAACGAGGGCTTTGCCGTATAGATGAGCAAGCATCGCATCCATCGTAGTCTGATAGTCGTCCGGATGGATCCGATCCGTAAAAACCTGATAGGTTACATTCGACGGAACCTCATCCTCCGAAAAACCCAATGTCGTAATTTTTAAAGGATTAAAGGTCACCTTGTTGGATTTTATGCTCCAATACCAGTGCCCGAGATTGCCGCTCCAGGAATAATTCAGTTTTGTTTCCTGATTACTTTCAAAAAGTAACTGCTCATTGAGCATGGTCAGATCGGAAATGACATCCAGTAATTGCTCTTTCGAAAAAGCCAAATAATCCATGGTTACCTCCCCTTTCGAAGGACCCGAATCCGCTCGCAAGGTCCTCTGTTCGATCAAGACAAGCCGATCCCCTCGATTATTTCCCGTTTGATCCGCCGTTGGAAACGGTGCTCGTCCCCGCGGGGCGTGTTCCGCGCATCGCTTCGAAAACAGCCTTGTCGCTGAACGAAACATTGACAGACTGAATAAACTGTTGATTCGATTGGGTTTTCAAAAGAAGGCTGATAATCATCTCCGTGACGGCCGATGTGTCGAGCTGACTGAACGCCTTTCGGATCGTCCAAACCGCATCCAACTCGGTCGGTCCCAGCAGGAGCTCCTCACGCCGGGTTCCCGATTTGTTGATGTCGATTGCCGGGAAAATTCGCTTTTCGGAAAGCTTCCGATCCAGGTACACCTCCATGTTGCCCGTTCCCTTGAACTCCTCGAAAATCACTTCGTCCATACGGGATCCCGTGTCGATAAGCGATGTCGCGATGATCGTCAGGCTCCCTCCGTTCTCGATATTTCTCGCCGCTCCGAAAAAGCGCTTCGGTCCGTATAAGGCCCCCGGATCGAGTCCTCCGGACAGTGTTCTTCCGGTCGGATTGATGGTCAGATTGTACGCGCGGGAGAGTCGGGTAATCGAATCCAAAAGAATAACTACATCTTGTTCCAGCTCGACGAGCCGCATTGCGCGCTCCAAAACCAGCTCGACAATCTTCGTGTGGTTTTCCGGTTTCTTGTCAAACGTAGAGTATACGACCTCCCCGTTGATCGAGCGTTGCATCTCGGTCACTTCCTCGGGGCGTTCGTCAATCAGAAGAACGATGAGCTTTGCGTCGGGATTATTCAAAGAAATGGCATTTGCGATTTTTTGGAGAAGGATGGTTTTACCGGCTTTGGGCGGCGATACAATCATACCGCGCTGTCCCTTCCCGATCGGAGCAATCAGATCAATGATCCTTGTCGATAATTCGGTTTTCGCGGTTTCCAGAACAAACCGCTCATCGGGATGAATCGGAGTAAGTCGATCGAAATGCGCCCTTCTTTGCATCTTCTCGGGCGGAAGATCGTTTACCTCTTTTACATACTGAATCGGTGCATATTTATCCGAATCCTTCTTGGGGCGAACGGGACCCGATATTTTATCGCCGGTACGAAGACCGAATCTTCGGATATAGTTTCCGTGGATAAAAATATCCCCGGATGACGGCAGATAATTTTCACGTCGAATAAATCCGAATCCTTCCGGCATAACCTCGAGAATTCCTGTGATGATTTCGTTTTCCGGCTCCTTGTGCCGAAGCGTTCGGACCGATCCCTGTTTTCCGGATTCCGGGTTCTCCGAATCCGAATTTTCTTCCGATTCACTGTCCGCACCGGGGTCAAATCCGTCTGCGGGATATTCGTCCCGGTATTCGTCCTCCGATTCTTCCGGATACCCGTTATCCGACTTCGGAGTAATGATGATGGATCTTTTTTTACTTCGCGAGGAACGCTTTTGGGGGGGAGACTGCACTTCGGATACGACCGAAATCGCTTCCGTTCCGGATTCGGTTGCGACGGATCCTTCCGTCTTATCTGCCTGTTCTGTATTTTCCGTCGTATTCTCCGAACCCATCGGCTCGATGGATTCCCCATTGTTTTCCGGAGAATCACTCGTTGAGGTCTTCTTCCTTATGCCGCTTCTCCCGTTTCCGGAAGCTTGCGTTCGCCGATTGCCCCGGCGTTGCGCAGGGGAATCCGGGATCTTCTCCGTCTCCGATTCGGCTTCTTCGGAAGGATTTTCTTCCGGTTTGTTCTCCGATCGGGGATCGGCTTCCCCGCCATCCGTCTGCGGGGCGGAGAATACCGGAGATACCGCTTCGTTCCGACTGACTCGCTCCTGCTCGGAAAGATAATCGATAAGATTCTGCTTGCTCATTCCATTCGCCTTGGACTCGGTCAGCAGGCCGAAATGAACGGCAATCGCAACCAGATCCTTTTTTTTCTTCTCGGAAAAGTTTTCATAAGAATTCATATTTTACCTCTGGAAGGGTATGAGTTTGCGCAAAAAATCAGCAGGAAAAAACGCTCGTATCCATTTTTTGCCATGCGCACCACGGCGAAAAGATTTGGAGGTGAAGTTAAAATTAAAGGTGGAAAGCGCTCAATGTTTTCAGATCGGCGCATATTGCGACTTACTCGCTGCGCATATCGGGCTGAACAAGAGATATTATAGAACGGATTCAGACGGAAAGTCAATGCATCCGGATCTTTCATTTTCGCTCTTCGAGAAATTGAGTTCACTTCACTCCACCGACTTCAGCGATTCCACCATTCGGATTCGCTTTAAGTAAAAATGCATAATTCCGTGAATCACCATGGAAAATGCGCAGGTAATCAGATACGCAAAGAAAAAACTGGACGGATGAATATCTCTTCCGAACATAATCATATCCACTTCTCCCGACAATGTGACCGACGAATGCATAAACATCCCGATGAGAAGCCCGGGAGCCGCTCCGAGCAGGGTCAAAACCGCATTTTCCCGAAACACGTAGGAAGAGACCTCGGAATCATAAAAGCCGAGAACTTTAAGCGTTGCAATCTCACGGATTCTTTCCCTTACATTAATGTTGGTCAGGTTGTAAAGGACAATCAGCGCCAGCGCAAAGGCCGATCCGATTAATACATAAATCAAGGCGTCCAGATTTTTAAATATCTCGTGCATATGCTCCTTGACCTTCGAGTAGCTTAAAAGTGCGGAAAAAGAATCCTGTTCGAGAATCTCGGAAGCAAGTCGCTCGCGCTCGGCGTTCGACATATCCTCGGTCTGGGCAAGCAGAACATTATATTCGCCCATCCCGCCAAGCCGCCTTGAAGCATATTCCGGAGACATGTAAAGATAATGCTCAACGTAGTTTTCAGCGATCGCGTAAACGGTCGACTCGAAAGCCTCTTTTCCCTCCGGTTGAATCAATACCGAATCTCCCTTTTGTATTCCGAGAAGAATGGCAGCCTTCTCGGAGATGACCACCTGATCCGAAGGCAGTGAAATCGGTGCCCGGCTTTCTCGCTCGCGAAGGTTGTAAAAGCGTCGGAACAAATCGGGATTCGACGGAACCAATAAGGAAACCTCCATATTGTTTTCATCTCCGTCCCCCATTCGGACCGTTTGCGCAAAGACCGGACACACCTCTGAGATGCCTTTTATATCGGCAAGCATCAACACGATGCCCTCCTCGTCGTTTTGCGCGAGCGACTGCTTCGTATAAATTCGATAATCATGCGTAAGAATTTGAGTGAACTGTTTGTCGATGATGTCATTGACCGCGTTTTTCAGACCGAATCCCGTCAATATCAGAGAGGTGCATCCCGCGATCCCCAGAATCGTCATAATCAGTCGTTTTTCATAACGAAAAAGGTTCCGAACGGTAACCTTGTGAAAAAAACTAATCGATCTCCACAAAAACCCGATCTTTTCCAGAGGCACCGATCTTCCGATCAGCGGCGGAATCGGTCTCATCAATTGTGCCGGTCGGCTCCGAAGGGTCTTTATAATCGCGAAAATTGTAGCGAGAACAATCGCCAGGACAGCGAAAACAAGCGCCGGCCAGGCGTGCTCGAAGCGGAATTCCGGGCGAATCGGCGGAAGACGGTACATAATCAGGTACGGCCGATAAATGACCCGCGGGAATATTTGAAATCCTACGGTAATACCGAACAACCCGCCGAGCAGACCCGCAGACAAGGCATAGGCAATGTATTTTACGGAAATAGCGGCTGTCGAGTAACCGAGCGCTTTTTGGATGCCGATCTGAGTCCGTTCCTCCTCCACCATTCTCGTCATCGTCGTAAGGCAAACGAGCGCAGACACCAAATAGAACAGTACGGGGAAAATACGCGCCAGTCCATCCACCCTCTGCGTATCGTTTTCGAAAAGAGTGTAGCCCTGAACATCGTCGCGCGTCAATATGAAATACGGTTCAATCTCCGACTCGAAAAAATCGGTGATCAGCTTCTCCGGAATTTCCGAAAACGCCCCTTCTTTATTTTCCCGGTACTCCCGGTACCGATCGACGACCCAAGCCTGTGTTTTCAGCTCCAGCTCCCGGGTCCCCGAGGAAACGATATCATCGTACGCCGGCGAATAACAAAACGTTTCCGCCGTTCCTTCGAAAATGAAATGAAGGGAATTGTATCTTCCCGGGTTAAATGCATCGACATTTGTAAATATATTATATCTCGGCTCCTTGCTTCCGATGGAAATGGCCGACCACGAAAAAGAAAGATACAGCGGGGAATCGACCGACCCGACAACAACAAACTCTTTTTGCCTCAAAAACATCGATTCATATGAATCCGACTCGATCAACACATGGATCTTCTCCCCGATTGCGTAACTTCCGTCCCGAATCGATCGGTGCTCCACGACACATTCGGATGCGGATTCGGGAAGTCTTCCCTCCACAAGCTGCGGTCGATTCATCCGGTCATGGGCATCTCCGGCTAAATAAGTTTGAACACGTAAATTTCGCATCTCATCTCCATGTTCACTTGCAACCGTGACGGAGACGACCGGCATAAAATACTCCACGCCCTCTATCCCCGAAAATCTTTCCGCATCCGTTTCTGTGAATCCCAACGGCGAAAATATTTGCGCATCCGACAGCCCGGTTTGATCAAAATACCGATCCGTGGTCGCGCGCATTTCATCTCCGGTGGAGCGAACACCCGCGAATAGACCACAGCCGATAGCTACAATGGCGAAAATAGACAGAAATCGCCCGACACTTCCCGTAACGGCCCGAATGATGCCCTTACTCATGGTATGTTTCACGGCGGTCACCCCACAATCAGATCGACGTCAATCGGGTTCGGATTCATCGTTATTCCGGAAACCGATCCGTTATTGAGACGAATGACCCGGTCTGCCATGGGAACGTATGCGGAGTTGTGCGATATGATGACAACGGTCATTTTGAGTCGGAGGCTCATATCCCGAAGCAATTTGAGAACGGACTTTCCGGTATCCTCATCCAGAGCCCCGGTCGGTTCGTCGCAAAGAAGAATCTTCGGATTTCTCGCAATGGCTCTTGCAATCGCGACGCGTTGCTGCTCGCCTCCGGAGAGCTGGGACGGAAAATTATTCATTCGATCCGATAGGCCGACCTGCTCGAGGACGGTTTTCGGATCCATCGGATTCCGACAAATTTCCGTGGCAAGCTCCACATTTTCGAGTGCCGTCAGGTTAGGAATCAGATTGTAGAACTGAAAAACAAACCCGACCTCCTCCCGACGGTATTTCGTAAGTTCCTTCGGGCTCAGTTCGCTGACCGGCGTCTGATCCAGGAGGACGCGCCCTTCGTCCAAGCTGTCCATACCGCCCAAAATATTCAAAACCGTCGTCTTCCCGGCACCGCTCGGGCCGGAAATAATGACGGTTTCTCCTTTTTCGATCGAAAAACTTACGTCAATAAGAGCGGGGATGACAAGTTCACCCATTCGGTATCTCTTGCCGACCCCATCAAATTCGATAAATGCCATATTTTCCCCGTTGCGGTTTCTACGCGTCTCCGAGAGCCGCAAATTTGTCCATCATATTAAGCGCCTTGCCCGTTCCGATCGCAACACAGCTGACCGCATCCTCGGCAACAAACACATCGATACCGATCTTTGTGCCAAGCATTCGGTCCAGTCCGTACAAAAGTGCTCCCCCTCCGGTCATTACAATTCCGCGTTGGCTGATATCCGCCATCAATTCGGGCGGAGTGCGCTCCAAAACCGAATGCACGGCGTCAAATATTTGCGCTACCGGTTCTTCCAGCGCCTCCAGTATTTCTGTAGACGAAACGGTGACGGTAGCGGGAAGACCCGTAATCAGGTTTCTGCCGCGAACGTCCATCGTCGCTTCCTCCTCTCGGGGATATGCGCAACCGATCCGGATTTTCAGTTCCTCGGCGGTTTTCTCACCGATCAGCACATTGTGCTTGCGGCGGACATGTTTGACGATTGCGTCGTCAAACTTATCGCCGGCAACCTTCAGCGAATAGTCAACCACCGGCTCACAAAGCGAAATAACCGCGATGTCCGTCGTTCCTCCGCCGATATCGACAATCATGGACCCGCATGCTTTGGTGATGTCAATTCCCGCCCCGATGGCGGCGGCAATCGGCTCACGAATCAGGAAAACATCCTTGGCTCCCGCGTGACGGCACGCGTCCTCTACCGCCTTCTGCTCGACCGGGGTAATGACGGAAGGAACACAAACGACGATTGTCGGCTTGAAATAGGTTGCCCGAAGTCCGTGGCAAACGCGCCCGATAAATGCTTTAAGCATGACCTCGGTTACCTTGAAGTCGGAGATAACACCGTCACGAAGAGGGCGGATCGCCTCAACGACACCCGGCGTTCTTCCGAGCATCAGGCTGGCACTCTCACCGACGGCTAAAACCTTTCCCGTTTTTGTATTAACGGCCACGACGGAAGGTTCCATCAGAACAACTCCGCGTCCGCGCACATATATTAAAACACTGCTGGTACCTAAATCGATACCGATGTCCATACCAAATCCCATGTAATACTCCTTATCGTTTGACCGGCAAAACAAAGAATCCGCATTGCGATGCGGTCGGAATACAAATCAGCATGGTTAATGATACAATAAAAAGGAAGTCGATTCAATCGGATTCTTTTTTATGCGTCACAGGTGATTTTGTGTATAAAAAGCTCTTTGGTTGCGGGTTATTGATTTTCGGAAGCATCGCTTGGATTTTTCGCGGCTTCTTGGACCCGTCGGTACAGTCGGTATTCGAGTTATTGGGAATCATGTCCATTCCGATTTTCGCGCACGCCTTGGTCGTAGGCCTTCAGAAGAGTCGAAATTCGGGGCATTATTTTCTCCGCCTGGCCGCGACCGTTTTTCTCGCTCAACTGATTATCTACCTTTGGGCGTCCGGCTCCGGTATTGTCGGAAACGGCTCCTTCCTGGATCCCATGTACGCACTTCTGATCGGCTTCGGCGCAATGTACGGCCTGGAAGTCCTTGTTCCCTGCGGACCCGCAAAAATCGCATCCATGAGGCTTTTGGAAGCAAACGCACAAACCAAATCCGATCGATTTGATATTCGCGTAAGCCCTCAGGATTTATCGGTGTATCCGCCCGGCCTGAAGGTTCCGAGTTGGTCGGTCGCGATGCTTCAGCTTTTCGGCATCTCCCTGGTTGTTTTCTGCCTCGCGCTTCCTTTTTTTCTTCCGGTTCATCTGGGCGTATTCATCGTTTTATTGATTCTTGTATTCTATGCGGTCGAAAAGGTCGTTTCGGGCCCCAAAGCAGTCGCCGCTTTTTTGTGTATGGCAATGCTTCTGGCAACGTATATGTTCATTCAATTCCGTATATCGGGGAAACCCGATCCCGTCGGGGTCGCGATTGCGACGGTTTTCATATGTTATCTTCCCGAAAAAAGCCACCGTCCGAATCGATGGATCCGGTATGCGTTCTATGCGTTCTACCCGATCCACATCCTTGCGCTGTTTCTGATACGACAGATATTCTTCGTCGGGTAAGAGGATAAGAAAAAGTTAGCAGACCGTCGTTATTCGATTTTCACCAAGACGGGACGGTGACTTCTTCGGATCCGGGTCTTTCAAAAATTTCACTTCATGCCTGATTTCGCTGTTTCCAAACATATCGGGAGCTTGAAGAAGTTTTCGAATCATGAGGACAACACCGTTCTCGTTGTTGGAAGGAGCGCGGAACGCGGCATTTTTAAGAAGCTCCGGATGTGCGTTTTCCACCGCAAACCCGTATTTCGCTTCCGCGAGAAGTTCCGTATCGTTCAGGTAATCGCCGAATGCGGCAATCTCCTCCCGGTTGACATTCAGATGCTTCGCGATTGCCCTTAATCCGCTTCCCTTATTGACATCGGGGAGCGACACATCGAGCCATATTTCCCCGGAAATCGTAACGCGAAGTTCCGGTCTCAACGGAGCAAAGATCGGCAATAAATACTTCTCGCTTCCCCGAAAATCGCAAATTGAATAATTGAGGACCGGCTCATGGATCTCATCCGGCGAGCGGACCGTCTCCAATCTTTTGAAAAACGGCACCATTTCGGGAAGATGATGCGTTACCGAGCGATCGGCCGGAAGAATCACATACGCACAATTCGGGCAAGAGGCAATAAAAAGCCCATCGGTCATTCGTGCTCCGGCCTGCTCGGCATGTACTCGTTGTTCTCCGGTCATGGCACGACACAAAATAGTCGTCCCTCGGTCCCGAATGTACGCGCCGTTATTGGACATCAGGATTACCGATTCCGGAAAGGTGCCGAAAATTTCCTGAAGGCTGGCATTCTGTCGGCCGCTTGCCGCGACAAAACGAATCCCTCTTTGATCCAGCTCCCGAAGAAGCAACGGAAAATCCGACGGAATCCGTCCGGATTCATCCAGAAGCGTACCGTCCATATCCGAAGCGATCAGCTTGATCATTTCATTCTCCGCCTTACCCAATGTATTCTTCGAGACCGATAACGCTTTCCAACCGATTGGTTTTGGGTTGATTTCCCTACGGTGAATTGTAAAATGAAGTGACGCAAAAGAAATAAAGATGTCCCACGAGGACGATCTCACATACAATGTTAAGTGACCAAACCAAACACGCAGGAGGCATCCCGTGGGACACGAACATTGTAACGT